>Ga0307508_10000074_pt1 | contig 115495 bp, 130 predicted proteins | sample 9_EM_MG_FD_203089 | JGI IMG/M metagenome (GOLD analysis project Ga0307508, IMG submission 203089) | Populus trichocarpa ectomycorrhiza microbial communities from riparian zone in the Pacific Northwest, United States - 9_EM | ecosystem: Host-associated > Plants > Roots > Unclassified | place... | reverse complement strand
GGGGAGCTAGCAGAATTGAAGACTCGAGCGACAGACAGCGAGACCGAAGGCGAGGACGACGAAGCTCGCGACGATCGCAAAATCCCTCACAGGACGAAGGCGCGGAGAGGAGGAGGCGGGGAGGAGGAGGAGGAGTTGAGAAGGAGATTTAAAGCGAGAGCACGAGCAGCGACGGGGGCAGCGCGAGAGCTATGGGGTTGGGCGAGATGCAGGACCGCCGAGAGGAGAGTTTGGGCGATGGAGAAGTCGGGGTTGGGAGATGTTGGGAGATGGACGAGAGGGCGCGATACGAGAGAGGTGGACGAATGCGAGCGGACGAGCCGGAGTTGAACGGGTGGAGCACCAGTCCGTCGCCGTGTGCGCGCGCGAGAGAGAGGGAGAGAGGGGAGAGGGAGAGAGAGCGAGCGGAGAGCGATCTGAGCTGTCCGACCAGCCGGTCCGTTCGTCGTGGGCTGCTTGGTTAGAGTTAAATGCTAACCAAACATAGGTGGATACTAGTTATGCGAGCAGACTGCCTCGCGCCCGCCGCACCGACTCAACAGGGCGGAGAAGGCCAGGGACACTCGCCCGCCCACAGGGCAGATGTGTACCTGCGAGTCGCGACATCCGTTTACACACGTTCCATCGGTATCCGCGAGCACTGAATGGACGACCGACGGTTCCTCTGCAGCCTTTTTCCGCAGGGAGAGCCGTGGATACATAACTAAGTATGTACGTACATAGAGTCGATGGTTAGGGAAGTAGGCGTGTACGTTGTACGTGCGGAGGAGAGCAGAAAGCAGGGGCAGCACGCCCAGGTTTTTCTTTTCTTTTTTTTTTCTTTTTTTTTTTTTTCTTTTTTTTTTTTTTCTTCGTGTGCTTTGGCGGCTGCCGCATCCGGCCCGCTGCAGCGTTTGCCGAGCCGTCGCTGTGGCGGTCAGCAGGAGCACAGCCACCACAAGCCACACCCGCCCGGCTTCCGTTCGCTGCGCTGGTCTGTCTCCCCCCCCCATAGATAGCCCGGCGGGCTGCCCCTTCCGCTTATGTATCTTGCTCACGAGTTCGTTTCTCGCCTTCCCCGGCGAGCCCGCCTGGCGCTAGATATAGATAGCTGTGTAGAGTAGCTGGATACTCTACGGCGGGCGCACGCGGGGCGCGGGACGTGATCTGCAAGCAAGCGGATTCGCCACGCACGCCACCCCAACTCTGTTGGAGCAGCCAGCCAAGCCAGGCCACAAGGCGAAAAAAGAAAAAGAAAAAAAATGGAACAAAAAAAACCCCCCAACAAAAAAAAAAAAAAAAAAAGATCTCCGCACGGAGCCTGGAGCACTCGAGCCCTCTATCATATCTCCTAGATTCTGTTATCTACTTACCAACGCACGTGTGTTCCGTACGGTTGGGTATGTGCCCCACCGCAGGCATCCGGATGGATCCCCCCCCCCCCCGAGCCTTCTGGGCGTTTACATGCTGCGTGCGAACGAACCTATGTATGTACATAGCCGTGGCTGGCCGATGGCGGCATATATACACTCGCGCGCGTCACGCTCGAGGCCGGCCACTCCGTCCGCACCGCGACGAGAGTAGTGCAGTCGACATGTGCATCCATCCCGCTACGCCGCAGCACGCCGTCACGGGTTGTCACTCACCGTCTGCGTGCAGAACAAACAACCAGCGTTGGGAGGGAAAGAGGAGGCCAGCATGTAGGTACTTGGGTAACTAAATGCAGCATCTACATACTTATGGCGGCAACATGCGGCGCCTAGTCTACATACTGGCTTACGTAGTTACATGCGAGCACGGACATATCGTAACGAACAAACAAACAGGCCTTCTACGGGCGCGAGAAAGAAAGAAAAAAGAAGAAAAAAAAGAAGAAAAAAAAACCTACATAATCTAGGTGTCCATCAGATACTCCAGCGCAGCCTGGCACGCCGCCCCCTTGGCCAGCTGCTTCTTGGCCATCGGCGTGCCGCCGACCTCCTTGTCGCCGAGCTTGACGAAGCAGGCCCAGAGGTCGGACCACTCGACGCGCGCGTACCTGTACGTGGGCCGCGGCAACCGGTGGGCGTCGATGAACTCGTGCAGTCTCGAGACCGGGGAGATGGTGCCCGTTTGCGGAGCCGCTCTCTTGGACTCTTTCCCGCCTTGGCCGCCTCCCGTCGTCAGCACCCGGCCCCCAGCAGCAGAGTAGAGGGTGGGGGGAGGAGGAGGAAGAATACCAGCGATCTGCGACGAGATGTCGACAAAGTACGGCCTCATCCAGCGCGAGAACCACGTGTACAGCTCGGCGAAGCGCGCGGGCCCGTACTCCCCGTAGACGCCGGCGACGTACGCCTCGAACAGGCCGCCGAGCACGCGCTCGCTGCTGACGACGCTGCCGCTGCCGCTGCAGTCCTGCAGGCGCACCTTCAGCCGCGCCTCGAGGCCGAGGGTGCGGCTCAAGTGCGCGTAGAAGCGGTTGCTCAGCAGCACCGTAGCGAGTGCCTGTGCATCCCCGGATCAGCCCCTCCCTCCTTCTGTCTCCGGATATCTAGATGTATGCCCGGGGAAGGGAAGGGAAGGGAAGAGGGAGGGTGAGAGCCCACCGACATGTACCCCTCGTCGGCGTTCGGGAACAGCTCGTCGATCAGCATCCCCGTGAGGCCCTTGAGCACCATGTCGCCGACGAACTCGAGGTGCTCGTTGTCGTCGCGCCAGCGCGCGGCTGACCCGCTGGCGTGCGAGAAGCTAGCGTAGGTCGTCGTAGCGGTGGCAGCGGAACGGTGCGTGAAGACGCGCTTCTCGACGGCTGGCGACGCAAACGCGTGCACGTCTCCCGCGGCCGGCGGGAACGCCGGGAACGTGATCGGGATGGCCAGGCTCTGCGGGCAGAACACGCTGCTGCTGGAGGAGAGTGAGGGCGCAGGCGCGGGCGCGGGCGCGGGCGCGGGCGTGGTCATGGTGGTGGCGGGAAAGCGGCGCAGTCTGGGTGCGCGGAAGCGAGGGATGAATGCTGCGCGTAGTAGTGGGGCAGCCCTTCGCCGTGCCATGGGGGGAGGGAAGAGCCGCATGTGAGGAATCAGCCTTGCCCCATGGCCGTCGGGATCGATCCATGTTGGGGCATGCTATGTAAGTATGTACTCGAGCACGCACCGCCTACTTGCCTGTGTAGAGTACATCCCATCTGTCTATCTAGGGTTACATACATACTCACATATGTACTCTACCTATGTATGTATGTATGCAGCCGGAGAAACAGGGGTTCGGGTTTGGAGCATCGACCGGGGAGGGGTAGTTATGTGCAGGTTTCACCACACAATTCTTCATCACCGCTTCTGTTGTGGAGAATCAAAATTAAATAATACATAGGGTAAATGCAGTCGCGGCAGATAACTACATGGCAAACAAAAACATCTACATAGCTACAGCGACACGACAGCAAAGGAGTAAGGAAATATGTACAGTAGATATCGTCGCGAGAGTATGCAGAGCGCAATCGTCGTTAGTGTCGCCGCCAAGAAAGCAAGAGTATATGTATAGGTACACCGTTGCTACATACATACCGTGGAATCGTAGAGAAACTCCACGCGGAAAATGGATGGTTTCCATATTCCTCGGTGCATTATGATAACGCTCGTCGTTGCACATCACTGGGGGGAGTTGACAAATGCAGAATTCACCCTTCAAGGGCCATAACTATGTACTTCCTGTAGACTCTAGAGCAGAGGTGGTTTGGGCGTTGGCGACATCATCGATATTACCTATTGTGCCGTGTAGGCATGTAGGACTCCTTCAAGGTGATTTGGTCCGTCAATCAAAGTCCCCAACTAAGTAGATATGTACATACATAGGAGCCAATTCAACCAATTGACTTGAGACTTATATTGACAAGTCACTCAATATAATTGGCGGGTTACCCGAAGCGAATGACTTCTTCGGTTTTGTTTTTGTATGCGTTCGCTCTTCTTTCTGCTTCCATCCCATTCTCCTGCGGTGTCACGAAACCTGGCGCAGCGACATTCACTTATACAGATGCATATTCTTTCCCAGTGGTGCGCAACATCACATCCATCGTAGCCCGCGGTACATACTACATACATCATCATCTATCTATGTTGCACCCGTAAATTCATATATACCCGCTCTTCGTGTTGGTTCTGCGCCCCTATTAATTCTCCCTTTAAATCTGTGCCCACTCTCCCTATCCATTCTGCGCCAGCTCCCTATTAATACTGTGCCCGCTCCACAACAAAAGCGGTGATGTGCGGTATCTACCCTGTCGATTGCATATTCATGGTATGTAGGTATGTATGCAATATTAAACCTTACCCCTGTCGTTTATATATATAGATACCTACTCTAGAGTAGATCCTTTCTCGATGTAGATATGTATGTATCTAGCCTTTTGGGGGGGGGGGGGGAACCCCCGAAACTGGACTAGCGTGCCCAGCGTTTGCACCCCCACTGCAGCTCAAAATGCACCGGAATTGGGGCAGGCTGGGGCGGGGTAGAGTAGATATCTACATATCTACACATGTGATTGGACTGATGCGTGATGGAGGTGGGGTGGGGTGGACTGGCGAAGGGGGCATGTCGCCGTGCAGTTTTGTTTATTCATCGATCACATGCGACCTTTGCGGATCGTAGCGATGCGAGGGGCTCGAGGTACGTAGAGTATCTACATAGGTATGTATGTATGTATGTACTTACCTGCCTTGGTATATAGATACATAGATATGCATGCTGTAGTGAAGGGAGGGGGTTGAGAAAGAAAAAAAACGTAGACAGTTTTCCCGCTGGATACGTTGCCATGAGGTGAAAAAATACGTAGATATTCTGCGGGAAAGCTATGCATGTGCGTTGTTGTTGTTTTTTACCCCCATTCACTATACAGTGTACTCACATACCTAGTCGGAGAGTAACTACATAATATACCTACACACATATCTAGGTACGCTGTTCAAACTTCGCGACGGAGCGGTATCCTCCCCGGCACCGCGTGATGCAGTAGGTACATAGCTGACGGAATGCTATAGGTAGCTCGGGCGTGGCTATCGGCAACATGTGGGCATCGCATCGCAGTTGACAGGTCTCAGATACATTACGTAGCTAATTCTTGATTGGCCGTCGTATGCACGTATGTACCAGCCACGACTCCTCCATCCTCCATCCTCCATCCCAATTCCCCCCCGGGTCTAGCACGCATCCAACATGCTGCTCAACTTCGTCTTCTCCGCGGCGGTGACGGAGAGCGAGTAGACGTATTTGACCTTGACCCACATGCGCGCGTAGGTGCAGTGGTAGCTGGCGACCGGGGGCACCCAATCGTCGGGGGATTGGTCGCCCTTGGCCTGGTTGACGTAGTCGGTGACTGCGATCAGCTGCGGGTTCGAGAGGTCGTTGGCGAAGGTCTGGCGGCGGGAGGTAGTCTGGCGCGCGAGTCAGCGGACGAAGACGGGGGCGGGGCGGGGGACTCACCCAGGTGTTGGCGCCGGACTTCCACGCGTTCGACAGCGGGACGACATGGTCGATGTCGATGTCCGACGCGGCGGTCCAGGTGGCGCCGTCGTACGGCGAGAACCACGTTCCGGACGTCGGGTAGCAGTTGCTGCCGATGGTCAGGTCGGTGCCGTCGCGCGCAAGGACCGTCTCGCGCGTGTTGCACGAGCCCGAGATTGTGATCCAGTGCGGGAAGAGGGAGCTGGAGGCGGGGGGGGAGATCGGGGATCGTCAGTCCAGGCGCGGAGAGAGGGAAAGCGGGGAGGGGGGGGGAGAACCAACCGCTGGTACCCCGGCGCGTCGGTGGTTCGGGTCGCCAGCGCGGCGAGCATCGTCTTTGCGCTGGCGGCGGTCGGGATGTTGGGCGGCGTGCGCTTCTCGATCGCGGCGGCGGAGGAGCCGGCGATCAGGCCGGCAACGGCGGCGAGAGCAGCGAAGAGCTTCATCGTGTGCGAATGGGAAGCGAGGACGGGAGGGTCTGGGAATCCGGTGCCGGTCTGGCTGGCTGGCTGGCTGGCTGGCTGGCTGGCTGGCTGAGGACTGCCTCCTTCGTGGCGAGCCGGCGATGCCTTTATATATACCTGCCCCCCCCCCTCCTCGGGGGCAGCCGTTGTGCGAGCTGAACCTGAACCGGCCGGTTGCACTGCGCGGATTCGTCAGGTCTCCTCCCCGGCGCCGTCTGACATCATCCGACCGACCACGACATCCTCGGTGGCCGGATCGAGAATGAGATGGTCGGTCCTGGCGGTGCTGTAGGGCAGCGAGCGTGTCCTTCAATCTGCCTCCAAAATCGAATGGCCGTCCGCGGTCCTGCTCCCTCACGGGCGGCACTTGATTGGCTGTCATCGCCTCGCGCTAGATATCGTATGTACTCTAGATCGATAGATTTCCGACCGATCCGCGCAGGGAAGCACCCCACGGCAGGCCGCAGCGCTTCGGAGCACAGCGAGTCAGCGGCCGGCAACGGGCGCACGTTTCGCCCCGGGCCCGCCGCGACGTGCGGGGGGGAGATGCGACGCGGAGATGCGAGAGCGCGCACTCGCGTGGTCTCGAAGCGGCAGTCGTCGGCGCCGGTCTGCACGGCGTCAGAGCTGTCTCTCCGATCCGCCCGACTCAGCAGCCAAGCGCCCCAACTATCGACGCAGGAACTCCACGCCCGCGCTCGTCTCGGTCTCGGCGTTGTAATATCGGATGCAGCCAGCCAGCCAGCGTGGATATCTATACATATGTAGCGAGCCCTCTGCATCCGGCTCCTTCCGTTCGCAGAGCCCCAGATGGAGTAAGCATATCCCACGTGTTGTCGCTATCTAAGTATGTAGATACACAACAAAAAAAACACTGTCGCCATCAACCGCCGCCGAGGAGACATATCTACCATGTTTTTTTCTCTTTTCCCCCTCTGCGTTTCCAACCTGCTTCACAGCATGTTTGCGGCGGAGCCCGTGGAGTCGCCCTCAGCCGCTCGGCGGTGAGATATGTAGCTGACTGGGGTGGAGGGTATAAACACACACACACGCACGGGGAATTGCAATCCTCCATGTTTCCTTCTTTCCCTCTTCAGCTGGCACAGCCCGGTCCGTTGCTTCCGCAAGAGCTGACTTTCCCCCGCCCACCCGGCGGGGGCTGACGCTGCAGACCGGGGGGGCGGCGCCTGTCTGCACGTGCACGTGCGTGACGACAGCCTCGGCCTGCGAGCAGACTATCCATGAACCCCACGCAGACAGGTCCCCGAATCGAAAACCACACGCCGTCACTCGACGGCAGCGGATACGACAGCCAGATAACTATCCCAGATGATGTCCCGCCGCACTCGGCTGTCGCACGAGTCTGCCGCTGATGGCTGATCGTCGTTCCGCCGGAACCCGTTTTACCGCTGCTCCAGTGACGGATCATGCATCATAGATGCATACTCGATCATATCAGCGAACCAGACCCCATTCGCAGCGCAGAAACGCTGTCTACACTCGTCGGAGCACAGCACGCATGCGATCCGCGAGTGGAGTCCAAGTAAATATCCCTCGGTAATGCAAAACTGGTACCTAAAACTCAAGACCCCGTATTCCCTGCAGTCCTCCTAAAAACATAGCCTCCAAACGAACCATAAGATAGATAGATGTTGAAACCGATGTGGAGAAGAAACGAAGAAAAGAAAAAACCAGAAGAGCAAAGTGCACAGAAAAGCCAAAAGACAAAAGGGAAGATCCAGTCGCAGGATCGAAACGAGACAATGAAAATTATAACAAAGGAGAGTGCCTAGGGTATCAGTGTCCGCCCCCATCCCGTCCCCACCCCGTCCACCATGCTCGCTTCCAACCCAGAGGGGGGGGAAAAAAAGGGAAAAAATAAAAGAGAAAACAATGCCCAAATAAGTAAACAAAACGCGTGATTCCCAACCGTAAACTCCGATAGCCCCAGATCACTCGCCGACGTCATACCTCGCTCTTCGCCTCGCACGGCGCAGTCCCGGCACGAACGGCGCCGGGGCTCTCGGCGTCGCCCCTGGCGTGCCGCTGTCCCCACGCTCGGAACGTGGTCTGCGCTAATGGCGGCGGCGACGGACTCTCGGCGTCCATCTCGTCGTCACCCTCGTCGCCGCTGCTCTCGTTCCGATTGGGCGATGCCACGAGAACCTCTTCGTTCGTGGGAGGCGCGACGGCCGAGCTGACGGTGTGCACGGACGAACTGGGCGTGATGGCTTGTTCCCTGTGCAGCGCGCGGAGCGCCTTGCGGCTTCGGCTTCGGCTTCGCTGGCGCATCCGGCGGGCCGCTATCGCCGGGGCGATGAATCCCGACGGGAGCAGCGGCACGGCGGCAACCTCCCTGGAACCTACCGAGACCCAGCAGTGGCTGCGGAAGTGGGAGCGCTCGTCGCCCTTCTCGCTGGCCGGCGACTGCGGCGTCGCTTTGCCCCATGGGGGCGTGTCCCGCAGCTTCGGGTTGATCCAGTACTCGACGCCCTCGGCCCAACTGATCCCCGGCGCGTCGACGGCGACGGAAGCCAAAGACTGCAGGACACCGTAGATCATGATCCAGCGGCCCTTTCGTGCATCGTGGGGCGAGATTTCGTGTGCGGGCGTTGACTTCTCGTGCACCTGGAAGGCCTCGAGGAGCGGGTTCGACGTGGTCGACGACCGCAGCGCTTCGATGTTGGTGCTCTCGCTGAGAGCCAGTGCTGCTTGCGCCGCCCCGGGATTGCCGGCCGTGCCGCGGTTTCGAGGGTTGGCAGCGGCGAAGGAGAAGCCCTTCTGCTTTTTGCTGCCGCTGGAGCCGCTGGGAGAGATCATGACGGCGCCGGCCCGGTTGGTCGGAGGCACCAGAGGGAACGGATGCGGGATCGGTGGGTGGTTCTCGCGGTCGTCGAAGGTGCTTAGGATGTCCGCCATCGGCAGGAACTCGTCGTCGGCTCGCCAGTTCGGATTCCCCGGTTTGAGTATGGTCCTTCTCGACGAAGGCGTGGGCTGGTCGTGCGGAGGGGACCACACCGCATCCTGGTCGACAAGGTAGGAGTACAGAGTGGTGAAGTCACGCTGCAGATGGAGGTAGAGCGTGCGCGTGAAACGGCCCTCCGGCGGCGGCCAGGATCCGAACCGGGACGCGTAATGCTTCACCAGGAACTTCTGGAACCGGTCGAACGAGAGGCGGGCCGGCGGGGGCCCCGCAGACGAGACAGGCCACATGTCGTGGAAGTTGAAGCCAGCCATCCTTGTGTCGGCGTTGCTGACTCGCACCTGGATCTCGAGCGACGCGCGGTCGATCAGCGCCTTCGTGATTGGCGAGATCTCGCGCCACTCGGGAAGCATCTGCAGGGACGAGAGCAGTCCCGTGCAATGCACGAACCCTTCCCGCCACAGAGACTCGACTCGGTGCAGGTCGTGCGGCGTCAAGCTCAGCCTCAGTGCTGCGTCGGAACCGGCACGCTCGGACCAGACGAGCAGCCCCGCAGCGCCCTCCGCCCAGTTGCGCACGTCGCTGAGCTCGCGGGCGTCGATGTAATCGAGCACCATCGCGACGCTGCTGGGACTCGACGTCTTCTTCTCCTGCGCGGGAGTGCTCCCGGCGGTCGAGAACGAGCCAAACGGCGACTCGATCTCGGAGATTCCGCGGTCGGCCAGATCGTACTCCATCGGCGAAGGACCGGCGAAGAGGTACTTGTCGGTGCGTTCCATCAGGTCCGTGAGCGCCTGCCCCACCGTGATGCCCACCAGCGGCTGGCCGAAGAGCATCGCGAAGAAGTTGCGCGTCGCCAGGTGGAATCGGTGGCGCATCGTCTTGTCGCACCGCGCCGGCGCAGGGAAATAGAGGCGGTACGTGATGCCGCTCTCGAAGGTGTCTTGCGTCCTCGCCGTGCTCTGCGTGTCCGCCGACGCCGCGGAGCTGGTCAGTTCCAGCGTGCGGGTGCGGCGCAGCTGGTACTCGTAGTCCATCAGCTGCTCCTCCGTCTGGTGCGCGGGAAACTCATCGGCGATTTCGGCCGGCGTCATGGGCCGGTCCCGAGTCGACGCCTCCAGCAGGGAAACGAAATACATCGAGTCCGTCCTCCTCAGCACGCTGGAGCGCAGCCGGAAGGAGGGCTGCGGCACGGGCGGCTTGTACAGGTCGAGCGGATCCCGCGGCGGCAGCGGCTTGTCGGTGAGATAGACCAACGTGTCGCCATCGGGAAACCACAAGTCCAGATCCTGTCCGCGGGAGTCAGCACACACCGGAGCCGCCACGCCAAGACGACGACGGAACCGACCTTCTTCCCCTGTCCGCCTCCATCCCAATTCTCGCCGCGACTGCCAGTGCCCTCCCACCGGCGCACCTGCACACGCTCCTCGCCGATGGTGCCCAGGCCCGACAGGCCACCGTGGCCGCCCCGGTTGGCGTGGCCCAGGCCCACGCCTCCGCCCAGGCCGGCGTAGAAGCTCGTGGCTCCGTCGGTGTCCCTCCTCTGGTTTCCGTGAGCCAGCCTGCCCCTCAGCTTCTCTCCCTGGGCATCGAAGAAGCTCCGCAGCGCGCCCTTGCCGATCCGCGGCGGCGGCTGCGAGTTGCGCGTCGACGATCCCGACACGCTGCTAGCGCTCGGGGTCAGCAGTCCTCCCGAGCCGAGCCGGGCGGCACCATGGCCGAGAGCGGGTTTCCGTTGCGACGGGTGCGGAGCCGCGGAGCCGTTCGCGGCGGTGATCTTGTCGAGCTTCGAACGGGCGCGGGCCGACCGTTGCGCCATAGCTGCGGTGTGGTGCGGGGGAGACTCTCAACAAGTGGCAGCAGCAGGAGTGATGCCGTTTAGGGATGGCGAAGTTAAGTAGTGAGTCGGGGTCCGCAAGGGCGGGTGCCGAATTTGAGGGTCTCTCGGTCGCTAGGGGAACAGGGCTGTGTTTCGGGGCAGAGCCAGACGGGCCCAGTCTTCAGCGTGGTTCAGGGTTTTTTTGGGGAGGTGGTTATGTGTGAGTGAGTGAGTGTGTGTGTGCGTAGATAGGTCCGATTCGAAGCGATAAGGCTATTCCGAGTTGCGCCAGTTTTGCAACGCGAGGGGTGGGGCCGATAAGCAGCCAAATTTGTGGACTTTATTCTTCTGCTTCTTGTTGCTGTTGGTGTTGTTGTTGTTATTATTATTATTATTATTATTAGCTTACAAAGCGGGCGACCGACGAGGATAGGATCAGAACAAGAGGTATGTGCACGTCGAGAACGTTCGCGGAACGAACGACGTCCACCCCCGAGACAAGAGCCCGGGGAGCTGGGGAGAGGAAGAGAAAAAGGAAGGAAGAAGGAGGAACAGAGGAGCCGCAGCGGTCGGGGAGGAAGACAGGACGAGAGCGCGCGAGAAGAAGTGGCATGTACCGGAGGAGGAGACCAAGTCGCAGCAGAGCAGAGGAGAGCAGAGGAGAGCCGAGGAGAGCAGAGGAGAGCAGAGCGCAGCAGAGCACAAGAGCAGCCCGGCGGTTGATATCGTCCACATGCAGATTCCCTTTGCCGCTTGCTGGATTCCGCGAGCCGGGCCCACGCCACGGACCAAACCAAACCAAAGCGCCTGCAGGTCGCCGACTACGTACCGCCACCTCCACCACCACCACCTCGCAGCGACGGACCAACCGAATCGCGATGCTCTGCACCCCCGGCACATACACCGCAGCGTCCGAGAGAGAGAGAGAGAGAGCGCGCGAAGTTCGAACCCATGCTGTGCTGTTCCATCCCGGCGCTGAGACAGAGGACGCGAGACGGACGGCTGACTCCACTCCACTCCACTCCAGACCCAATAATCCGAGAAGCAGCCGTCCACCGCACAATCCAACAAGCAGCGTCGTCATCCATCGCACGATCGAACGCGCGCTCGCGAGAATCGTCGGGAGGGCGGGGGCCACGTGTATGGCGCGCCACTGATGCCGCGCCACATCACGTACATCTCTGCGTCGATAGTTATCTATGCCTCGCCAGCTCCCTTGCCACGCCGCCAAGACCGGCTGCGTACGTTCGGGGACGTCTCGACGCCATCCTGGTCCGCATCGCAACCACCATTGCCAGCAGCTCCGCAGCTGACTGGAGCAGGTCCGGCACATACTTACGTACCGCCACGCAGCCGAGTGAGCGCGGAACGAACGGCGAGCACAACTCTGTAGCCATGTCCTCCACATCGTCTAGATACGTGTGATGTGCGGCGTCACGGGGAACCGAAGACGGAGGACGCCGATCTCGCGGGGCGCCGAGAGAATATCAGAATGCCACTATCTATGCATCGAGCAGCTGGAACCAGCACCACGCCCAGTCTGCGTATGGATGGATGGATGGATCGGGTTGGAAAGGAACCCCTCTGCCGCCCGGCGGGTGGGGGGTGGCTGATCGTCAACACCGAGACCCCGAGCCGGAACAACGGCGACCACTGCAAGTTCGTTTTTTTGGCCCCTCCCTCCCTTGTTCCAGCACTAACCACCTCCCCGAATCTTGCAATGCCTGTCCCCTGGCGCTGTGTAAACGACGAATGCATGGACTAATGTCCCGTCGTCATTTTCCCCGCAAGTAATTACGCCTGCGTATGTACGTAAGGCTCAGCATTATTGCCAGAAACACACGACCAACGAAGAAAAACACAACGGAGAAAAAACAACAACGAAAAAACAACGAAAAAACAACGAAAGCCGGTGCCTCTGGATACTTAGATACGACAAGACGCAGTGCTTGGCTGGTTGCGCCAAACCGCACCGCTGTAGCGAGTGTCGACCTCCTATCCGGCGTTCGTGTGGGCGCGTCGGATCTGCTTTGATCGTGATCCGGAAATCCAGGCACATTATCTATCTGCGATCGTGCGCTCTTCTTCTTTGCTCCGGCCGGCTGGAAGCAGCCCCCACACTTCCTCCTCCTCCACGCGGCACTGGCGCTGGTCCGCAAGTAAGCCGTCTAGATATGCCTGTATACATATCTACACATGTATATTATATACACACACCATACCAGCGATAATGGAATGCAGTGATCATGGGGGAAATGCCAATCCGGATCGGACGCTCGAGCCCGCATTTGCATTCCGCGAGATCAGGCTTGCTTGACTGCTTGCTCGGCCGATTGAGGCACAGCGTCGAACACCGCGGTAACGGCAAAAGAAAAGAAAACAAAAACAAAGGACTCCGCCATCCGCTTCCAGAAAAATCACACGGAGCGGATCCTGCGAGTGCACATACGTACATACGATATGTATGTATGTATGTATGGTGTATCTGCACACGGGTGTACATATCTATCAGCTTTCGAAGACGAGCCGCTGCCGATAGATATGGGCGCTGGTTCGAATGACGCGGCGCAGGGGGAGAGCATCTAGGCCTCCATCCGCACTTCCGCACTCTACATGGAGCCGAATGCCCGTGGCTGGGCTGGTCGTCGAACTGGTCGGGCATCGTGACTCGCGAGTCCATCGAGTCCGCGCAATATGTGTAGTACATGTGCCCACCCCGACTGGCCACCAGCTGGAGCACCCGGCACATTTCGCTGCCGCGCGAAGGGACCAGCCTGCCATCCGCGATCGCCACCCTGCGGACCCCACCCACCAGCGCGGCTCCGGGGCCGTGGAGCGAACAAGCTAGACTAGATATCTAGTTCTCTATGTACGTTCCTCCGTCCCCAACGTTCGTACCGACGACGCATCCATCTCGGTGCACCCGGGAATTGCGAGGACCAGTGGCGCAAATCGGACTCCGCGCCGGAAGGCCCTCCGCTTGCTGCTGCCAGATAGATACCGGTGGTGGGGGCGGGGACTGCTGGACTCGCATGATCGCAGGGCCGGACTCCAGACGGCGGACTGCGGAGCAAATGCCGAGAAGGGTTTGCACCACTATCACAAGCCGGCAATGGACCGAGCTGAACCGAGCTGAACCGACCAGCGACCAGCGACCAGCGACCGGTGAACTCGACCGACACAAACCTCATTGTAGCTGCATCCGGCCAGACCGAGAAGTAACCCGGTTTCCTCGCTTTCCCCCCCGTTCGAGCTGCGTACGTTTGGTATGTACTCTATCTACCTGTTGTCTGCGGTCCGACTTGGGATCCGACGTTCGCCCCGGCCCGCGTCGGCACTTTCTTCTCCTCTGCGCTCTCGACGCTGGCTTCTGGACCTCTCGATTGCGAGACCCTGACTCCCTCGCCCCTCCCCCCCCCCCCCGGAACCATGTTGTGCCCCTGCTTGCATGCATGCATACGCACCGGGGATAAAGTACCTACATATATAGCTCGTGCTTCGCTCAGCTCGTGCCCGTGCTCACGTAAGCATGCATGGGGAGTGCTTGTCGTGGCTGAAGAATATGATGTATCTACATACATCCCTAGTACATACACAGTTGTGACATGCGAGGACTGGGAGCGCCACACGGGTACGTGCATTCGTGTGGTTCAGCTTCGCCGACCATGTGTGTATGTACCTGCATAGCTGGGTGCACTTGCCGATCTATCTCCCTCCCCTCGGTCTGGCCTCGGAGTGGCGAGATGCGGAACCCTCCACTTGGCTGGTGGCGGGACTTTTCTCGACGCACGACAGACGCAGGAGAACGGCGCATACTCCCCGTCCATAGTCGCCGTCGTCGTCGCCGGCCGGTGCTCTGTTCGAATGCGTCGATGCTTTCTCCGTGTCTTCCCGCGCGTGCGCCGAGAGAGCGCAGGTCGGACTCGCGCCCGGGCTGGAAGACAGATAGGGTGCGAGTGATCGGATTCGAAAATGGGGGTACATACTCTACTCTGGAGTGCTATACGTTCGGCTAATCTGCAGTCCGGAAACAGTTAGCGCAACTGAGCACATCTTGTAGCAGCTGGCGACCCTGCAATCAACCGAACAGGCTGCATGGCGCAATGGTAGCGCGCGGACCTCCTATCCATCTGTGAGATATAGTCCGAGGTTGTGGGTTCGAGTCCCATTGTGGTCGCTTTTTTTTTTCCTTTTTTTTTTGTTGGCTTCTCTCGAACCTTGTTTGTTTTACGTATTTATTTATTTTTCGCTTTCGTTCGAGCCAGGGACTTGGATATATATGTACACTTCATTTTTTGGTGGATCCAGTAGGTGGTGTCGGTAACTATCTACATGATAGTTATGTACATCTGCCGCTCGGCAACGGTGATGGAGATCCTCAATGGATTCAAGCTGGGCCCCCCCCACCATACATGCCCACGCGTCGGCGAAGGCATTTCCGCTGGCTACGTATGTACCCTTCGTGGTTGGGGAGGTTCGTGACCCATCAATATTCTGCATCGGAAATGAGTGCGCGGTTTGTTTTCTCGCTCCAAAGTTGCTTCCTTGACCGTGGGTGGCCCCCATCTGTTATCTAGAGTATTCGCATGCGACCTATATAGATAGATAGCTGCCTTAGGTACATATGTATGTAGAGTAGATCATATGTAGCGAGAACGAATTGTCCGCAGTATGTAGTCCGCACGAAGGCGGCTCGTTGCAAGCTCCCCCCTCTCTCCCGGAGTTCACACTCCGAAGTCCAGCTAGGGCTAGGGATAGCCTCGCCCACATTGATGGTATGTATCTAGATATCTATGCAAGTAAATACATACATATCTAGAGAGGAAGTCCAGAGCCGCCTGGCCTGCACATTGCGTCGGCGAGGAGGTCCCGGACCTTGAACCGGCCCTTGTCTCTCCTCGTCTCCCTCCGCGCTTCTGCCTGTGATACTGGCGTTTCCAGGCCGGGCGGGCAGCACTCGATCCGTCCGAAAGTGTGGGCACATATTCCTGTTTTGTTTTTGTTTTGTCGTAGATAGATACCTATGTAGATCGCATGCGACCTCGGTATCCGGGTAGATCCTGGCGATATGCTGATATCTACACACGGTCCGTTTCCGTCCACTGGCCTTTCGGCACGATGTGTCTCTCCCTGGCCTGGCCCAAAGAATATGGTATGATGTATGTATGTAGATATGCGTTTAAACACCCCTCATTCCTCTCCTCGGTCTTCTCCTCCCGCTTCCCCTCCCCACGCTCCAAGCTCCGACGTCACACTCATGGCGTCCTCCTCCGCGCTCTCGACTTCCACCCCCACCTTTTTCGCCCCACATCCGCAGCCGCAAGAGAGGGACTCCAAGATCGCCCGACTTGCGGCGCTCGTCCGCAAAAAGAGGTCGCGGACCCCAAGCCGATGTTTACCTCCTCCCGGTCTGCGGTCTTCTCACTTGGGGAAATCCGGCGCTCCGAGATGTCGACTTGTCGCTGGATAGATAGTTAGCAAACGGAACGAGAAGGGGTTTTCCCCCGTATGTAGATATGTATGCATTTTCGACATCTAGATGCAGCTCAGTGATCGATCCAGCGCGCAATCTCTCTTTCATCGCGGGGGCCCCTTCCTCACCACCCCCCCCCCCCATCTGACGGCACTAACTGCATCGGAGAGTGAGCACTGCATTCGTGTCCCGGCTGTGCACAGCCTCGTGTGTGTTGTGACGGGGAGTGGTCGTGGCTTAGCTGCTTTCTTTCTTTCTGTTACACCAAACGAGGCGTTCAGCCCCGCTCGATGCAGATATGTATCTAGCCCACGAGAGGGGAATCGCCAGATCGGTCGTTGCTGTGGGTGTTCCTGGAACGGAGAAGTTGCGGATCTTTCCCGTTCTCAATACGAGATCCGCGCTTCCCAGTAGTTAGTGCCTGCCGCTTCGAAAGCAGCGAGGTTCCCGACGGAAGCAAAAAAAAACCCAGTCCTTCTATGTGGATAGATATGTATGTATGATATCTATGTATGTATGATATCTATGTATGTATGACATCTATGTATGTATGACATCTATGTATGTATGACATCTATGTATGTATGACATCTATGTATGTATGTACATAAATGCGCCCTGCAGCCTGCAGCCTGCCTACATGCGTGCTGGATGAATTTGCTGGTTCTACATACGCCTGAGGGACAGCCATGAGCGGGCGAGGCTCTCGTCCGCCCAGTGGCCCGCTGCGTCGTGGCGGACGAGGGCCGCGACCGCGATATCCTCAGGCTCGAGGCGTGGCGGTGACAAGTCTCGAGCGAGGCTCAGGCCCGGTGACGACGCCACTCTCTAGTTTCCCCCCCCGCCTTGTCGAAGCCGAGCGTGAACCAGCAGCCGCGATTGAGCACACATTGAGCACACATTGAGCACCTGGTGACAGAAGGCGGGCAGCGGATTCGGCGCCGCGCTGTGCGGGCTCTCTCGCTCTCTCTTTCGCTCGATTCCTAGAACAACATCAGGTGCTGACGCAGGGCTGGGCCGGACGGAAGGGGCTGGACAGGCTTGGCACACCGCCCATCGCCTCTTGCATCAGCGCAGCCTGCAGCCTCCGCTATCGATGCGTTCTGGAAGACCGCCGGAATCTTCTCTCTCTCCCTCTCTCTCTCTCCCTCCCACACACACCCACCCTCAAACTCAAACTCAAACAACCTCGACGATGCGAAGACACGGCTCGGACTTCCCTCGGGCGGGGACGGTCGGCGGAGGACAGCACATGGCGTCGGCTTGCTATACTCTGCTGTTCTGATATACTCTCGGCGACAGCCGGCGTACCTGGGGCTCGGCCGCGAACAGCCTCAAGCACAGATCCTGACGGCGAGCACATAAAAGGGAGTTCGGGGGCCGCTGCAATGGCGGAGAGTCGGTGCGACGGACGACGGGGGGCGGAGGACGGAGGACGGAGGACGGTCGAGTCGTTACTTCCGCACCGCGGCGGACGGTGATAGGTGTCGACCGATTGACCTGGGCGGGGGTTTTTTGCCCGTGCACCACGGACCGAGGACGGGGGAATCCTCTTGTCGTTCGCTGGACAGGTGGGTGCAGGAGGAGGCGATTGGGGATCTCGGAGGTATGTATGCGTGCGGTGAGTGGTCCGTGAGCTCTGGATGGCGCTAATGTCCACCGGTCGCAGTTTCGAGGGAACACCGAACCTCGCGCGAGTCTAGATAGCGGTGCGTGGCTGCGACGAGACGCCGTCGAGTCGTCGGTGGGATGGAACGCCTGCGGAGCTTCCTGGCCTTCTATGTAGCTGGCAGCCTGCGTCGTGGCGCCGAACCATACACGCCTTCCGCTGATCGATCCAATGATAACCCCGAAAAGTCGATGCGCCCTCCAGAATCCACAGAACCTTGTCGTCGAGGCTTCATAGTCCAGCCTTCTCCCTCGCAATACTGTTGGACCACAACTGCGTCAGTATCTCGGCAGCGTTGCACCCACCGGCATGTCGCACTCGTGCCAGGTGGACTATACGAGTCTGACGTGGGATTATCGCCGCCTGGTCCGTGTCTTCAAAGTTATAAAGACTCGAATCACCTGTCTGGGTAAGAACGCAGGAAACAGAACTTCGCAGTCGAAAGAACCTCCAGTATCAACCATGGCAGAACAACAACGGACGGAAAAAACCTACCTGCCTGCCTCAGCTTACGATCCGTCGGAGTTCGACACCAAAGAGCATGCCGAGCGTTTCGCTGCGTATAGTGACGCCACAGACTCTAGCGAGGCGGAAGTTGATGGCTGTTACGTGCGGTACCTTCAAGGTCGGTCCTTCCAGACGGTCTTGGTGTGCCCGCAGCGCTAACGTCAGCCAGCCAAAAACGGCTATCGCGAGATCGACCTCCGCAACGTGAAGGCCGTCGAGTCCATGCTGGAGACAACCACAGCCAAATCGACGTCCACGTTCATGTAATTCCACCCTGTCCCTTCTCGCAGCTACGGGACGGAACACTGACCCCAAGGACAGTGCAATCGCACCGCTCTTCTCCGAAAGACACCTGGTCTACCGGGAAGCGTTTCTCAAGATCCTCTCGTTCTTCGCCGTCCTCCCCGCATTCTCCCGGATCCTCCACACTTTCTACCTGAATGAGGGGGGTACAAGCGGTTCCGGATTCTACAGTCAACACTGCAATCTACCACAGAATACTGATGAAGAAAAAGTTTCCTATGGTAGGTTGGCGGTGTGCCGCTCTCCTAGATGGCACCGGCTAACAGGCTCTAAGAGTTGTGCTTCAGTCTCAGAGACGTCGAGAAGAAGAAGGAGAAGATCTCCGCGCGGCAAGTCGGCGCCTGGATGAGCTATCATCCTGTCCACAACAAATCGGCCTGGATCTTCGTAAATGCGTCGGACGGCTTCTTGATGCGTTTGAAAGACTTGACGCAGTCCGACAGTGCCAACGACATCAAACAGAGTGATATCAAAACTATCCAGCTGTTGTTGTCCTCTGTGCTCGAGAACTGGTCCGATTGTCTCGATCATCTGGAACAGAAGTATGAAGGGCATGTAAGTAGCCCCTCCTCGCCGCTGCCTTTGGGTCGTTTGTTCTCCGGCTAACTCCGCGAAGAGGAGGAGTGCCATATTATCCATGTTCTCGCGTGTGACGGATCGGGACCCGCCAATCAAATATGTGCCGCAGCTCGAACAGCAGCTAGCTGGGCTCGAGGAGCCATGCAACTCCCTCAAGATGAACCACCATGTCATTACATCGATGAAGCTGGACTTCGAGAAGTTCCGACTTCTCAGCGCTGAGAACGCGGACAAATTGGCACAAGACACCGAATTCGTCGAGGTCGCTGCCTTGCTAGATAATTACCTCCTGCAGACGGCTAATCATCAGGAGCACATATCGGCGCTGAAGAATGAACACTGTAGCGTGATCACCCGGGTGAGTGTTGCTTTGCCCACACCCACTGCGAGCGCCAGAAAACTAACGATCAACAAGATCCTGGGATATAAAACTCCCCAGGAGAAGGATTTCCCGATGGAGGTCGAGCGGGAGAAGGAGGTGCAGTTCTCGGTGGTGGCGGTTATCGCAGTGGTGGCCTGCGCCTCGTTGGCCTTCATGGTTGTAAGTTATCCTTCCTCCTGCAATAGTTGACAGCCCACGGACTGACATCTCGACTAGTGTCTCTTCAACATAGAGTTCCTCAAGAAACCATCGCAGGGCCGGTTTATGCATGGCACTCCAGCTTTCCTCGCACTCGCACTGGCGATGCTGGCGGCCGCGATGGGCTCCTGGTTCGGGTGCAAGAAATGCACAGGGAGGGGGCGGAAGTCCGACATCGAGACTGGGACGTTGAAGGTCAGGAAGCCCATCGTGTTGTTGGCAGGTGGGACGGCCGGAATGACTACAAAGCGTGGGCCTGTGGGATCGCATGAGAATCACAGGCGAGCATTGGCAAGGTAGCACGGCTGGGGAATATTGACGATAGACATGGATGCGCAGATCTTCTTTCTTTCTACATATCTGTCTATCTTTCTTTCTTTCTCTCTTTCTTTCCTTCTTTCTTTTCTTTTTCAAGTCATTCAAAGCATGCAAGAGCAGAGCGGACGCCACTTGGGGAGGGAAATAGAGAGAACTAGAAATAGAATAGAAATACAAACAGTTAAAAAAAAACAGTCGCCGGCACGATCAATACGCCCGCTCGCCGACTCCACCCTCCCGGTCTCCACCCGCAAGCCCCTCCTCTTGCTCCTCCTGCTCCCCAAGGTCCTGTGCGACAGCGCAGAACCCAATCCAGACCTCGACCATATCCGCATCCTCCTCGTCCAGCACCGGCGCGAGCGCCGCAGCGCACCTCTCGGCGATATCCTCCAGCTCCTCTGCGATGCGCAGCGGAGGCCCAAAGGTCGCTCCCGCGCAGCAACGCGACGAGGGCGAGCTAAACGCCCGACGAGGGACCACCAGTTGCGATCAGGCCGCCTTAACTGGGCGCGCTGGGATCCGCTCGAACGGCGCCGCCGCGAGGTGCAGCAGCGTTGGCAGCCGCTGCAAGAGAAGGTCCGACGGGCAGGGGGGCGGAGTGGCGGGGACCGGCAGCGCGGCGGCGGACGGCGGGGCGGGGAAGGCGCGGTGCGGGTGGTGGTCGCGCCGCTGCGTGAAGCGCTGGTAGCAGCCGCTGGAGCGCGAGCCGGGACCGGGGACGAGGGCCGAACTGTCGCCCGGCTCGCGGATCCGCTTCCGTCTCGCTCGTGGTGAAGGCGCCGAACATGCGGCCGCCCCACCGCAGCTCGCGGATCGGGAGGTGGCGCGGCAGCGCTTCGTACGCCACGTTGGGCCCGGGCACTTCCGGCAGGAACCCGTCCGCACCCGCGCGTCGTCGTTCGGATTGACGTCCGCGGCCGATGTCGCAGAACCCCGTTCAACAAGCTTCTCGTGCCACGGCCACGTGGTTCTTCTCCAGGTCTCCGTCGCCGCGCCACGGGAATGCACTCCGGATGGTCCGCGGCGTTCTGGAGCGCATGGTACAGCGCCTTCTCAGCGGCGACCTGCTGCAGCAGCGGCGATTTCGGCTTCGGCTTCGGCCGTCGGTGCGGTCTCCGTGGCGGCTGCGGGAGGAGCTTCGTCCCGGTGCCGGGTTTCCGGAGGTACATAGTGGCATGCACTGCTGGCGGGGCTGCCGTAAGCGCGGCCGCTCGAACGGGACCAGCGCTGTCACCGTGAGCAGTACCGTCGACGGAACGAGGGCCATCAGCACCTTTGTTTTTTTTTTGTTTTTTTTGGTTGGGCCGGCTTCGACGGATGGATTGATAGGGGAGTTAGATTTCAACGCTGGACAGTTGTCTGGTTATTCTGGTCTCTCTCTGTACGGTGTACAATTCTGCCACCGTGCTGGTCCTTTTTGCTGTTTTGTCTGCGCCCTCCCTTTGCGTTTTTGGTGAGGGATTGGGCCTTCGAAGCATCAGGCACATTGTTGCGGCAAATGGTGACAGGTCTCGATATCCAACTAACTAAGTAGTAGTTAACTAATCCTACATAGGACGATGAACTCCCCAGCCCCACCGAAACCAGAGCAGACCAATCAAACCGGATCAAAGGAAACTCCCAAAAGCAGAAGCACAAACAAAAGGCAACTCCTCTTTTTCTTCTTTACCAAACTCTCGCGTCTTCTGCTCACCATTGCTGCTCATTCACTCCCACGATGTGCCTGCGGCTCTGGCTACTGGGAGTCTGCGACCTTGCGATCTTTGGGGTCTTCGGCCACTCCGGGGTCTATCGCCCGTCGTGAGCGTCTGCTCTACTCTGTCAAGGGGGGGTAATGGAAGGAAGGAACTTACAGTCGGGGAGTGAGTGGTGGCGAGGTCCATGGGGACCTTCTTTCCGTCGAAGACGTCGGCGATCGCTTCCTGCGGCATCTGGACGACGACTCTCGGCCCAGCGGTGTCGGCCGGTTTCGCCGACGGATCCAGCTCCACCACGATGTCCATCTTTGCGACCCCGCCTTCTTCGTGCTGCAACGAGATAATACTGTCGTCGCTGGTGGTCTCCTCGTCGTCGGCGTCAGCGTCGGCGTCGGCGTCCTCATACCTGTCGGGATCCATAGAACCATCCGGGTTCTCGTGCTCGGGTTTGCTGGACTCCCCAGGGGAACCCCCGTCGTCAGACAGCTCTACCGTCGAGGTTGGCAGGGGTGGAGCAGGTTCATCGGAATTTCCCTCTTCCTCTACACTATCCTCATCCACTTTTGCATCTTCCTCCTCCTCTACACTGTCCTCATCCACATCTGCATCTTCCTCCTCCTCGTTCGACTCGGTATTATCCCCGGTTTCACGGATGCATTTGGGCGCCCGCCGCTTCGAGAGCCGCAGACTTGGCGACTCGCCGGCGGACGGTGGGGTAGACCTCGCCTTCTTGGAACTACTGATCCTGAGCGGGGGACTGGTCCTCCGCTTGTTGCCGGAGGCCATTGGAGCGACGATATCATCGTCGGAGGCTTTGCGTGGGCCATACAACGACACATCGTCCGGGCCGTGGAGTTCCCCAATCCCATCGTGCCACTGGTCCTTCGGACGTTGCCGTGCGAACGGGGTAAGGCCAGCTTGTCGCTGGGTCGCCGCGAAACGCGCATGCGCCGCGTCGATTTCCGTGACAAAGGGTGAGTCGAAGGGCGATTGCATGGCATACTGTTGGACCCTCTCAGTGCGCCGGTTCCTACGCTCCGTCGGATTCAGCTTGCTATGGTCCTCCCTATCGATCGCGGCTTCCATCACGGTGGCGAAATAGACGTCGATCTGCCAGGTCATGATCCGACGCCATATAGTGAGCTGGCCGGTGAAGCGCTTGCTGGGCTTTGCGACCAACTTGTCTTCCGTTATCCTCTGGAGCGCGCCCCAGAAGATGTTGGCTTCGTGCTCGAAGCCAATCATTCGCAGATGCCGTAGACAGCGGCTGATGTGCTCCGGTACAGGTGAACCTTCGTCCCGGGCCCAACCCATATTAAGCTGTTTTTTCTTGCCCCAGTAGAGGGAGGTGCGCCCTTCACGCCGGACGTGGATCCCAAGCGCGAACCAGAATCGCCGCATATTCTGCCAGCTGTGCAGCCGCAGGATGTTGGTTCGGTCCGCCCAGTAACGCATAAGGAAGTGCGCGGACATCAGGGGGAGAGTCCGCTGCAAGCTCGAGCCTTCGTGCGTGTATGTCGTCTCGAGCGGGTCGCTACCGTCGCCGTACTCGTCGGCTTCGTTATCGCCCACGATGTCCGGGATCGGAAACATCCAGCGCACCCATTGGGTGTCCTCTTTATCAAACAGATGCTTCACCGCGTCCGGTGCCAGCAGCTCCTGCCTGGTGACCACCTTGATGGTTGAACCGCTCACTGGGCGGTCCGCAAGCCAGGCGAGAAGTTTGTCATCGGACCAGTGATTGGGTGACATATAATTTACGGGTCGAGCATATGCCATAGCTTCTACCACCTTCAACGCATCGTCGAGTGCGGGAAGCAAGATGTGCGGATTGCGGATCTCCTTCTCATGCCATTTGGGCACCGGCTCCTTCTCCTCGTCGGATACTATCAGCGGTGGTTCGACATCGCTTGTGGAAGCAGCGAACTCCTCGATGTCCGAATCCGAGGCCATCTCCGAAGTAGCTACCACTGCGCTATTTTTCGGATCGTGGGTTGAATAGTTGTAGCCAACCGGCTCCGAAAACGAGTCCTTCTCATCACCCTCTTGGGGCGCCTTCCCGGCAGTGTAATGCCCATCTCTGCATCTAATCTTGAGAGGCCTCTCGCTCCTCCTCACACCCCCCTTAGGATATTGCCTCATCCTGCACCCCACCATTATTGGTTCATCCATGGTGGAACCGGGGGGTTTCCGTTTCGTCGTTGTTATGGGTTTCCGTTCCTTGTCCGTTGTGGCTTTCCCCCGTTCCTGCTCCACTACGACTTTCCGTCCCTGCCCCGCTGCGATCCTGACGAAGCTCCTGAACATCCTCGCCTTCGCTTCGTCGAGCGCAGAGAGGGCATTCTCGGGCAACTCGTGCGGCATTCGCACGGTGATGTTCCGATAATCCATCCTATTCAACCATGCCGGATAGTCCGTTCTGCCGAGCTCCCGCGTGATCGGGCAAAAGAAGCGGTGCGAGTCGATCAGCGCTCTGATATTGTAACTCTTGTGTCCCGGCTGCCACTGCCACGCGTAGTCGAAATCAAAGCTGTCGCCGCAGTGCTGGCATGTCCTGCGAAGGTCGTTCATGAGGAATCCCCTGACCAGGCGGATCGCATTCCGGCGTTGGTCGACGGTGTCGAAACCTTCTGCTATTAACGGCGCTGCAACGCGAAATTCCACGAATCAACATCCATTTATAGGACACCCACAAGTTGCGAGAAGGAGGAAGGGATGAGGGGAGGGGGGGTTCACGTGGCATTTCATCTGCATTAATTGCCTCCAGGACTTCATCGGTAAGGTCCTCGATGTCAGGGTCTCCATTGTTAAAGTGCTGATCGATCATGTGACGCATGTACTCCGGGCCGGAGAGGTTTCTGGTCTTCCTGAGCTCCCACTCATCGGTGCAGAAGATGCAACCCTGTCTTGTGAGCATGCTCAGGACGACACCCATGAGGCCGAGTGAGTCCGACAGCTTCTCCTGGCCGCTCAGCATCGCGCTGGTGCTTTCCACCACGCGGTCCACCATGCTACCGACGATGCGCTCCCAGTGCTCCTCGCGCTCGAACATGACCATCTTGCTCATGCCCAGCATCCAGGCGCGGTCGACACCGCCACCCAGGTCGATCGCCAGCGCTGGGTTTGTCCCCCCCTGTGTGCTGAGCGCCAATTTACGGCCGAGCTCGGAGAGGATATCGCTGCTCCCGTTCTCGGCCGCCGGCGGATTTTTGGGAGACGCAAGGTCGTCCACGATAGCTTGGATCGTGTCGGTGTCAAGGGGGATGCTCCGGGGATCAACGAGGTCTCGGGCTGGAAGCTGCCTTGGTCCTGGTGAATTAGTATCCATGGCTTCGGCGGTGGTTTTGGTTATGGTTATGGTTTTGGTGGTGGTTTTGGTGGTGGTGGTGGTGGTGGTATTAGTGGGCCTGAAGTCGGTAAAAGTTTGCCAGTCGCCAGCAACGAGACCATACGTACGCGGAGAGGATGGCAAGATGTTTGTCAAGGGGGCCAATCTTTATCTCGCCGGACTGGCGTCTATGTTTGCAGGACAAAGGATCTTGAGTGACCTTAGTAGTTGACGGGGGGACTAGAAACAATGCCCTCACTTTCGTCTCAAAGAAGAAACAAAGAAACAATCCATTGTTCCGTCTCCGCCTACGCCATTGGCCAACTGAGCAGTGAGCGGGCCGAGAAGGGGAGGAAGAGAGAGGCGAGGTTTGTTTTCTTTTATTTGTGAACATGCTCTGAGACCAGCATCGTATCACTGGAAGGCGTAGACTAGGGGGTGATATTGTATGATTCGGCCTCGCCACATGTTTCCACTGTCAGTGCAGTTTCTACACTCACTAGCACCGCCTCGAACCCTCGGAGATCCACTATTCTCATCGCCACGTATGTAAAGACAGGATGAGAAATTGACTTGCGCTCCCTAAACCTACCCTCCGCAAAAAAGCAACAAGGTATAGCACTCTTCGTATATCTAAAGCCACATCCGCAGCTACCCCCGCCCTCTATGCTTTTCCGTACATACTCAGGCTATAGCTTAACCCCGCCCCTTCCCAGGCTCGTCCAATCTTCTGGCCCGAACTTGACATATCCCTGTCCGGGAATAGGACGCCACCAAGTATCCTCGATGGCCTCGTCGGCAACCCCTTCCTCCTGCAGCTTCCGCTTGACAATCTTATTATTGCCGGTTTTCTCGAGTTCCTTAATTACCCTGACAAACACCGGTCTTGCGTATCGTGGGAGAGCCTTGACGGATTCCTCGAGGTCGGCGATGACCCGCTGAGCATCCCATCCGTTCCGCAGGACGATAGCAGCGCACCCGGCCTTTCCATCGTGTTTAGGTAGGGAGACACCGTAGACGGCGCACTCTTCGATGCCTGGGTGGGTCCCGAGCACACCGGCGACTTCGGCGGTCGAAACATTCTCGCTCTTCCATCTAAACGTGTCGCCGATGCGGTCCATGAAATACCACAGGCCATCTTTATCCCGCCGCTGCAGATCGCCGGTGCGGAACCATGCGTCGCCCTTCACGAAGCAGTCGCGAAGGATTTTACTGTCGCTAGCCTCTTGGTTTCCGAAGTAGCCCTGGAAGCGACCCTTGATATTGTTCGCGTCAAGTTTCCAAATGACCTCTCCCGGCTCGTTGGCTTCGCATGCGACCAGGAAGCCGGTTTTCGGGTCACGGTAGGGGAGTTCCGTGTCGTAGTCTAGTTTCACGATTTTTGTGCCGCGGCCGAGGATGACGTTGGTTAGCACACCGTTCTTGCCGACTGCGCCGACGCCGAATTCTCCGGTTTGGAGATGCCAGGAGCCGGACATACCCTCGGTCGAGGCGTAGAATTCGGCTACGGTGTTGATGCCGAAGCGGTCCTTAAATTCTTTCCATACGTCCGGGCGTAGACCATTGCCGAAGGCGATGCGGACGTTGTGCTTGGTGTCATCCGGTGATGGTGGCGCAGAGAGGAGATAGCGGCACGTCTCTCCGACGTACTGGAATATGGTCGCTTTGCTATCCCGCATCTCGCCAATTGTGCGCTTTATACTGAATTTATGTCCGAGACATAGAGTGGCGCCGGCCAAAAGGACGGTGTTGACGCCGAGAATAGCGGCCGAACTATGGTACAGGGGCATGGAAGTGTAGAGCCGGTCTGACTTCTTCACACCCATCCACCGGATAGTGAAGCCCGTGCTGTAGTTGATCTTCTGCCAGCTCACGATCGCCGGCTTCGGCATTCCAGTCGTGCCAGAGGTGTAAATCAATATCGCAGGATCGGGTAGCTTCGCATACGACCGTTCCTCGTCCGGTGGTCGTTCGCCGCGCCAGGTGGCGACGCCCGCCGCCGTGTGTGCGTCGAAGACCACGACTCTCCTCTTGCCACCATCCTCGAGCGCCTCCTTGGTTGTCGGATCCCGGATCACCGCGGCAATCTCCTCGTCGACAAACAGTAGAGAAGCCGTCGAAGCTTTAACGCAGTACTCCAATCTGTCGCTCTCCAGATTGTAGTTCAAGAACGCCGGCGTGGCACCCAGTGCCCACAGTCCCAACCAGAGCCATAGAAACTCGGGCTTGTTCGTGAAATCCATCGCCACGATCTCCTTGGACTTGACGCCGTGTCGCTCCTTCAGCCACGTCGCATACTTCAGCACGAGCTCGTACGCCGCCCTGTAGGACCACTCTTGACCCTGGTAAATCAAGAAAGGCTTATCGCGTACCGCCGCGTTCGTGGACAACGCGCGCTCCTCGAGTCGATAGAAACAATTCAACGTGCCACGTCGCTGCTTCAGGTACATCGAGATGCCGGAGGCGGTAACGGGGTAGATGATGAAGTAATCGTGGACGAGGAGATATTTCGCGTCGAGGTAGCTGAATGCCGCAGCAGCGGGCAGGGCCGCGCGAAGGAGAAGTTGCGACGCCGACGCTGGCATTGAATGTTAGCTATGATCTGCCATGGTGGGTCGCATGTATGAACAGAGCGCCGTTGCCTTGGATGGATGGCAACGGGAGTCATGTACCTGACATTGTTAACACAGTGCTTATCTGGCGAAGAATTTCAGGTTCCGTAAGTTTCAAGAATTCTGGGTTTGAGGTAGCGTATGTAGGTAAGTTGATACCGTTGTCGGTGGTGCTTCGGGTCTCAATGAGGGCACAGCTTTAAATATGCAGCGCATGAAAAGGCGCTGCAGGTAGCAGCAGTACTGGGCGGAAGAAAAGGAGAAAGTATGTAGAGTGAAGGCCTGAACTACAAAGCACTTTGATAGGCTAGAATGACGGAGGAATTTCAATTGAAAGGTGATAAGTACAGAGAGAGAAGGCAGCAGGCGGGAGTCTAAATAGCGGAAACACGTATGACATAGAGCGCGTAGATCTCGATCCGTAGGCGCAATCCGCCATTCCGTATTCCTCTTGCCGTGGAAGCCATCCAGCGATGCCGAGGTTCATCGCCAAGAGCGGCACAAGCTCTGATTGCGCACTATGTAGTTAACCAGAGACTCCATGGCCGAGCCACCTCCCACGATGCATGTGGGAGAAGTCCCTTCAATGTCGACCTGGTGTCGCGGCTGGCCACTCAGCGTGCGAATCCCAACAAAACAAACCGACTGTCCGAGCCGCGAGATCTTTCCACGTGAAGCCAGGAGTTATCGGTCAGCATGTACTATTTACCTATGTGCTTGGTGACTTTACTGGTTATGTACACAAGTGCCTAAACACTGCATATCTTTTGACGGCACTGGTCTCTCCTTTCACCGAACAGCCATGTAACAGTGGACGACCAGCCCGACTTGGATTCGTTTCTTCACCAAAGCTCGAAGCGGCGCCGAAGAACCACCAGAATCTGGAATCTGTGGGCACACGGAGCGATATATCCTAGCTAAAGCCTTACCTCCCTCAAAGATGTGGGGCGAGTGGAAGTGCCGCGGCTCTTTGCAGATGTCAACCGGGCTTTCGGCAAGCTCCAGGTCGTGCGCTCATACTCGCATGCCTGGATCGTCGGAAGGGAGGTGGCAACATTGGCCTTGATGGCTCAGGGTGGAGCAGGACCTCCATTGTCGTTCTCACCGTAGCCTTAGCCAATCACCGTCCACAGTTCCCTGTTCCTCCGATTTCCAAACCTTACAGACTATCATGTGCAGATTTGCGGGCGTTCGCTCCGCTTGTGGGGATTCGGTCCCCGTGGTGGCACTTTCGTCGGTTTGGCCTGCGCGTGAACCCATCCAAGAAGCCACGTCCATTGGCATCCATGCGCGTCGCGCCGCTGATACCTCGAGGCTGTAGTTGTAGACGCGGGAAGGGTTCTTCAAGTGGAGCATCTCCGGAAAATAGGTTGCCTTTTGTAGCAGGAACCCGAGGTAGGCAGAGTTCTTGCACACTTGGAACGTTAGGTCCGCTGGAGCTGGTCGTCCAACGTGCTGCCCACTACTGTGAAATCGAACACCGTTAGTATTAACAGCACCGACAAGCGTCTCTCACCAGTAATACCGGAAAAGACCTCCCGCCAACTCCTGACGGGTAGTTCTCCTGTCCACACGCCCGCAAGAGCCAGGCATCGTCACCGTAGCAGCAATCCACCACCGGCGATAGATAGAGGTCCGCACGCTACCATTACGCCATGCAGCCTGTTGCTCTGGGCAACGCCCGGCGGCACCCCCTCATGGAGGATGCGTGTCTTATCTTCTCTTGTCCGTGCGAGCGGCGTGGTGTTCGGACGTAATTGCCGCCGGTTTGTTACGGGTGAGGGCCGCAGTGGTTCCCGTAAACATTCGTTAACGTAGAGTACATAGACAAAGAACGAAACTGCCACTATTACTGTCGTGAATCCTGCCTTCACATATTGGAACCATTCGCCGGAGCGAGGGGAAAGCCTTCATCGTACTGCAGACAACCCCCATATCAACTCGTCTGATGTGGACATTCGAAGGGCGCTTATATAATTCGGTCCTTGGTGTCACATCTGCGCATAGATATCGTTGGCACAATGAAGCAGCTACATGTGTAGCAACACGCAGGTGACGCCTTCTCGGCTTGTCCTGTGATCGACTGGCGTGGGTCTCGATGTGCCTCGGCACTCAGGCTGGTAGTGTTGGGTGTTGGTCAGTATCATGTCGGACATCGTTGGCGCGATGGGGAGACTGGCGGACTCTGAAGTTATACTCTACATATCATATGTAACACTTGCAGAAGCTGGGATCTTATTATCTAGAGTACTGGGTAGAAGTACAAGCCTGCTTTCGCCGGCGACTGGCGTGCTCGACGTACACGCGTAAAAAAACAATGCATCGCAAGGCCCCCCCCCACCAAGGAAAGCATCTCCGTCTCTATTTACAGTTTCATGCCCATAGCCTCGTGCACCTTCAAGCTCTGTCTGATCGATAAGTCGGCCATAATCTCCTCCGAACCGCCAGGAATGGCGTATCCGCGGACATCCCGGTACAGCCTCTCGACCTTGGCGCCGACGCCGCCCTTGGTGTATCCAATACCACCAAAGATCTGAACGGCCTCTCGCGCGCAGAATTCGAACGTGATCGTCGCCTGCACCTTGAGACCGGCGATGGCGCCTCCGAGCTTCAACATCGCCTCGTGCTCGCCCATCGCGGTGCACTGGTAGATGATATTCTCGAGCCAATTGTGGGTGGCTTCGATTTGGCGGGCCATGTGTGCGAACTATTATATACTGGTTAGCGATGGGAAAATGGGGGGGCTGAGAGTGCGGACCTTCATGCGGATGACAGGATGCTCGATCAACTTTTTGCCGAATGTGCGGCGCCTGTGGGCATACTTCATCGCCTCCTCGTACAACACACGCGAGAAGCGGTTGCACTGGATGATGATACCAACTCGCTCGTGGTTGAAGTTGGTCATGATGACCTTGAAACCGGCATTCTCCCTTCCGATCAAGTTCTCGACGGGGACCTTGACGTCCTCAAAAGTGATGTAAGTAGTGCCGGAGCCGTGGACACCCTGACAATCCATCTCGCGCGTGGTGACACCCTCGGAGCGCTCGACGAGAAGGACGGAAACCCCGCCCATGCCGGGACCGCCGGTGCGGACCGCGACGGTGAAGTAGTCCGCCCAGACACCGTTGGTGATCCACTTCTTCTCGCCGTTGACGATGTAGTGCTTGCCGTCCTCGGTCTTCTCGGCCTTGCAGGTGAGGTTGGCAACATCAGATCCGGCGTCGGGCTCGGTGATGGCCAAGCATATCCGCTTGTCACCCGAGAGAATTCCGGGGACAATACGCTCTTTGAGAGCCTTCTGTGCGTGCCTCACAACCGGAGGAAGGCCAATCGCATAGCCTCCCATCTGATTCCACACGAATCCTCCGGAACCGGTGCGGCAGATCTCATCAGTGACAACGAACTCGTGGAACAGATCCCACTTCTCGGGGGGTACGGAGGCGACGCGATGAGGAGTGAGATCCGTGGGGTATTCCATGCCAAGAAGACTGGTGGCAATGTTAGCACAAATCACTCCGGCCGATTCGGAAAACAGCATACCCAGCAAGGTAGCCCCTCGTGCCCATTTCCTTGTAAATCTCTGGCGGCACAAACTTGTTCTTCTCCCAATCGTTGAGATGAGGCTCACACTTCTCCTCGACAAACTCGCGAACTTCTTTCCGTAGTGCGGCGTGCGACTCGTTGTAGTATGGGGAATGGTACTAGGTCAATCAGTAACTTCACCTTGCCAGGTGGATTGGGGCAAACTCACGCCTTGGTACCAGGCTGGGTCTCCGAAGGGCACCAAGTCTCCGAACGGCTCCAAGCTTTCCTTCGGCTCGTGGTCCGCAGCGACAACGGGAGCGGCGGGACCGGCCTGCATCGGCACGACCTTGGCCTCAACCTTCTTCGGTTCTTCTTTGGGAGTTGGTGGAGGCGCCTTTCCTTCAAGCGATCCGATCTGTAGCTGCGCCTTGTATTTCTTGAGGATTGTCCTATGAAACGCGTTCTTTTGAGCTTCGCGTTCGAACCATCAGGGATCTCGGCAGCTGCTGCAAAGAGGGAACGCACTCATTGTGGTATTTCCAGAACTGCTTGGAAGCATCCTTTCCACCCACTCTCTGCAGGATCTTCTTTCCGCCGGGGTGCTCATCCACGAACTATCCATCCAAGCACTGGAGTCAGCTCCCGTGATCCCGGTTTCGGATATCCTCGGCTCAGTCGGATACCACAACCACCACTCCCGCCACCGACAGCGCGATAAACAAACCTTTGTCACGTCGTATACATCGTCGTCGACAATGATCCAGAGCGACTCTGGCTTTTTGTGCTCTGCCACCTCAGACAGCTTGAAAACCTTCGACATCGTGTGCTGGGATATCGGGTATGTTGTCGATTTCGATGGTATGAGGTGTGTCCGACCGCTTAGATACCTAGGAACAGTGAAGATATGTGGCGTGATTGAGATGAACAAGAGAGGAAGCAAGTATTTGAACGAATGGAAGACCGAAGAGAGAGCGGTTCTTTATAGAAAAAAAAAGTAAACAGGGCAGTGTACTTATGATAGGAAGTGTACTACTGGGGCATGTGATGGGTGTCCTGGCGGTGAAATTTGCCAGGATGATGATTTACTGTCGTTCTTGTTAGGGAATAGCCGTGTGGGGTTACCGCTACATACTCCAACTCGGTAATAGATATTGTGTATCTACAGTGACAGGTAGTCTCACTGAGAGGTCCCGTGCCAACTTTGAACCGAGGAGCGAGTATTTATTGTTCTAATTGTTTTCGGAAATCACTGGTTCAGAATCAACTGAGCAACTGCTCTCTAGGTGTCCTTGGTAGAGAGCATTCTGCCTGGGCGATGGCATGTGATCGTTACCATTGACGGGTTTGTCTTGGTACGTATCGCTGGTCAGGGATTTGGCGAGATTCTGGAGCATTGATCTTCACATGCAAATACCCGCTGCCTCGGACCACGCTCACACATAAAAGTCATCGGACCAGCACGTATGTGGAGTCAGCGCAGCATATTTCAGGACTCGTCCAACAGCTTGTATCGGGCCGCGATGGAGGGGATGGCATAGAAGTTCCACTTTCTCCGCTATTTCACTTGTCATCGCCACAGTTGCCAACGGAAGTGATGATGGTTGTCTTGTGAAGATATGACGCCACTACCCATAGATATGGAGTGAGGCGGTCACGAACACTGACTAAGCAAATAGATAGAAGACATGCCACATGCTAGGACAAGTGGCAGACAAGACAGCGATTGATATTTCACGGGGTCGAGTGACCTCGTGTGACCCCGGCAGCAGTTGGGTACCTACTCTACTATAGGGCCAGATAGCATTTCCACCCGCGATTACGTTTTTGATAGAAAAAAGTGAAAATCCACCCTGCAATCTACGAAGAAAGCACTTAGATGAAGAAAGGAAAGAAAAAAGAAATGCCACGGAAAAAAAACACAAATTGCCGCAAATTTTAGAAAGAACCGAACGAAAGTCACCTAAGCAAAAAGGACGACAAAACCAGCGTAGTCGGGTGATAGGAAAAAACCAGCCAACACTACCCAGCAGATCCCAGAAAGCGAAATCTCCCTCTAATCGCCACCGACGCTTTCCACCGCTTTGTGCTTCGACTACCCATGTAGTTCGTCGAGATCCACATATCCCTTCGCACGGAGCTGCTTGTCATACAGAGCGCGCCACACCCGGTACGAGTTGGCCGCGTCTTGATTCTTGCAAGAGTCGATGAGCAATCCCATGATCATTCCCCTCTTCCTGTTGTAGGGGAGCAGGGGGTTCTGTTCGGCCATCCTGTCCATGGCACTCGAGAAGCGACCGTTCCAGTATCCGACGTCCATCGGCTCTGTTACCGGCAAAAGCTCCGGGTTGACTGCTTTAGGTGGGCGGTACTCATTCTTTACGGTCTTGGGTATTCCGTCCTCAAGGATGGTGACGGTGGAGGGCGGCCGGCGCTGTGCCTGACCGCAATTGAACGAGTAGGAAGGCTTCAGGTCTTGGTGGCGGCCGAAGGGGCCCGCATCCCGGTTGCGGGGGTGAAAGCCCTGAGGCACGGCGAGAATTCCAGGTGTAAACTGGGGGTGGCGGCCGTACTCGTCGTGGGGAGGCGCAAAATCCAACGGCTGAGGAATGCGGGTCGGCGTGGCCTGCGAGATGAAGTAACCCGCTGGCATTTGCCGAGAGAAACCGCCAGCTTGCTGGTAGATAGCCTGCCCAGCATTGAACGTGTGCGCATGCGGCATTCCCGATCCACCAGGGAATTTGGCGTGGTTCTGCTGGTTGTTCGAGTAGAATCCAGAGGGTGGGAATCCATTGTGTCCCCTAAATCCATCGAAAGGATGATTCGCCTGTGGCCTCGCGTTGTTGGCTTGCTGCAAATTGTATGCGTGGGACTGTTCCCTAGGATACAGGTGCTGTTGAGCGTACGACACCGTTGGTACCGGGGGCGGGCCCATCGATCCTAGGAACGTGGGGTATTCAAGCTGCGGAACCCCCGAGGGTGGAGGAGGAGCGTGGTTCTGACGAGAATCGCACTGGGCGTGCATGTCGTTCTTCGTCTGGAGTCGCTCGTTGGACTCAGTCCGGTGCATGTTGGCGAATTGCGGGTTTGAATGGATCGTGTGCTTGGGCCGTGGGATCGTCGAGGGCTTCTGGGGTGAGACACTTGGGTTCTGCCTTCCTTGAGACTGCCTGAGCTCGCTCATCTCTCTCTCATGAAGGGCCTTTATCTCGCTCTTATCCATCCAAGCCATCGATGGTTTCCCAAACGAAGTGGTGCGTGGAAGACCAAAGTCGCCCTTTCCACCAAAACCGTTCTGCATCCTCTGCTGCAGTGCCTGGTTCTCCTGAGAGGGCTGCTCCTTCTGTCTCCATTGCTCCTGCTGCAACTGGAGCTGATGGAGCTGATTTTGCCGTTCCTGGTGCTTCAGTTGCTCCTGTTGCCTCAGGTGCTCCTGGAACCGAGCGATGCTTGGGACCGGTGGCAGTTGAGGGGGCCCCATCGTACCCCTTCCCCTCTCAAGACCCATGGTACGACCGATATTGTAGTTGAGCAGACCACTCCCGCGGCCCATCTGCTGCGCTTCCGGTCGGACAGGAACAGGGAAGGACGGTGACTGCGAGCCCGGCAGGCTAGACGATATCGGAAAGCCGTCACCCGCCGGGGGGAAACTGCCCACAGAGGCATGCCGAGCACACGGTACGTAGCCGATCATCGTGTCGCTGAGCTCTCGTTGCATACGGGACGGCTGACTGCCCTGTGGGATGTCGGACTGTCTCACACCAAAGCTGTTTTCTTCGTTGGTGGGCTTGGTGGATTCGTGGTCTTTGTAGTGCTGGAACAGTAACTGTTTCCGCACCTCCCATGCGGTCATCCGCCTCTCGTACTCGACCTTTTCATACTCGCCCAAATCTCTAGCGTTCGACATGATGAATTGTAATGAAAAGTGGTGGAGATGATGCGGAAACTTCCTGCAGTAGAGGAAGTGCGAGGATTGTGTGATGATGAGTAGAAATTTGTAAAATATTATTTGGTAGGGAGAGTAGATGTAGTGGCGATTGCTGTCAGAGGCAGGACAAGACAGAGTGGTCGACGTGGGATGCGACTTTCAAAATACCGGTTTGCCTGGGTCGTCCAGAAATATATGATGGTTGGCGAGTGATTGCTAGACACATCAGATGTACCCACGTGACCCTACTCACATTTCTCATAAGGTGTTCTGCTTACCCTAGCTCCCGAGTACAAACAAGCAGTAGCTGTTGTTCCACCAATCTCTATTTTGAGAGTATAGAGGTATCCAATCCTTCGATATGCTAGGTTTGGAGTTTCGTAGAAGGGGTTCTGCGACTCCGAGTATCTTTGAATACCGAAAATTTCATAATCCACCACTGAAGTCTGCAGCAGATATTCTCTCATCCGCAGGAAACGGTTTCGGCGACGCTGTGCAGCCAGCGCCGCAGTGTTGAGTTGGGCAGCTCAGCATTGATGGGCTGCTGGTGGTCATGAAGTCGACCGATAGCGGGGAGTTGAGGAGAGAGTTCTGGGTCAACCACTCGGCCGTCGGGGCTTCAAAGCCACCCACTGAAGATTGCTGTGCGCCACATCCTGGGGCAAACGACCCGCACGGACGCCCAAGCAGTGGTGACTAAACTCCGGCAGTGCCTCGGCCACAAAGGGGTGCTTTGGAATTAAAAGGCTGACGAATGGGCCGAGCTGGCGGCAGACGAGCCGGACACTCATGATGTGGAATTCCTTGCACGGGAGAAGGCGTCTCCTCCCAGGTCACTCGCCCACTTGAAACGCTCAATCACCGAGACCAAGTGGAAGGAAACGAACGCGTGGGCTGACGTCAAAGTCACCCACAAGGAATACCGGTACAGCCGGAAGAAACGACAGAGGCCGGACTTCATCCCGGCCAATGCGAACAAGTGGCATGCCTCCAGGCTCTACCAGTTGAAGACAGGTTACTGCCTCACTGGCCAGTACCTCCACTGGACGAAGAGCCGGCCCACCGCCAAGTGCTGGTTACCCGTACCGAACCCAAACACGGAAGCATCTCTTCAAGAGCTGTCCCCACAGGAAGCGCCAGCAGGAAATCCTGTGGGCGGAGGCGAAAAGGATACCGGGAGGGGCAAGGTCGCTTCAAGATCCGGGACCTCCTCGTGGACGAGAGGGAAGAGGAGAGGAGGCTGGAGGCCGAGAAGGGGTAATGCGGCGATCTCTTTGTTCTTTCATTGACGTCGTTTCCTTGGTGCGTTCTACATCTTCGGGATAGACCAGGGCGGAGGGCAGGGGAGCTCCAGTGAGCCACGAGGACAGCGGACAGGAACCGAAAAGTGTGCGAATTGGCATGGTTTAGAAAGGTCGCATGCGATTAATGAATAAATGGAAAAAAAACAACCTCACTGGTGACGGAAAAGGTCCAATTCAGTACTGGTAATCCGCACTGCGGCTTTTGGCCCCACCCGCCGTTCAGCCCACTCCAGGATTGAGAAGGGAAAGGAGCTAACATTCCGAAGGACCCGAGAAACCCCAAAATTTGCAGGAAAGGTAAGTTGCTCGGAGGCAAACTCACAAGACAGAGCTAAGGGAATTAGGTTTCGTTGCACCCAACTCGTGGAACAAAAACCCTACCTAGTGAGTTTAATGTGACTGTCAGTTCACTGGGATAGCTAGACAATGTAGCTAGATAGTCTGAGTCTAGAGAATTTCACTGACAGCTCACGCCTGGTCCTATCTACTGACGGACAAGCCAGGCCATTTTTTGTCTAACGGGCAGGTTAGGAGTTAGACCTCTCCAGTCAGGTCCAATCAGAAAGTCCCGAGGCGTTATCAAGGCGTCACTGACCAGCCAATCTCAGCTATGCACCCAAAAGCCCTTCGTCTCGGCACTGGTTGCATTCCCATTGCAGAGCGAGTTTAGGGCTTCTCGGCCCCTGCATACCAACGAGCGAGTGCAAGACAGTCGGGACATGGTGGGATCGAGTGACATCCAGTCACGGACGCAGTCAGATGGACATATTTCATCGACGATAGGACATACAAAGCAGTTTTGGTTAACAGTCAACCTTCTCCGCGATCAGCCATATCCGCAACAGTGTCAGACGCCCGACGGTCTTCTCGTCTCGGTTGGTGGTGTCCAGTAACTACCAGCCTTCGCAAAGTCATACCTGTCCATCACACATGGGATCTCTCCGACTCCAGAGAAGGTCCCAGCTGCATGCTTGGAGCGGGTTCCACAATAAACGAGTAGGTGTACCGTACATAACCATTTGGATGTCCCCGAAATCCTGGTACAGTGCTCGCTATAGCTACGCAGGCATCCAATCCGTGTGTTAGCCACCGCACGGTGGGGAGTCTACATTGCACCTCGACGTGGAGTATCCAGAGTACCCAGGCGGCGGTGAAAGTGCCGAGACATTGTTCCCGCAGGTGGGACAGCACGGAAATCCGCTTTTCTGGAACGTTAGGCGGCCACTGTATTCTCCCGACGTAGGAGAGCCAGAGCAGGCAGCCCGCGGAGACGCGACCTTGCATCGGCCAGGTCGGGCCCTCAAAAGTATGTAGTGGGAGAGTGCTGTTGTCATTTGCTGCCCGCGGCGATCTCTGCATCGTTCAGGGAACAGCTTCGGCCTCCGTTGGCGATTGTTACGGATGTGACACTGGAACATGGTACACTGCAGCTACATATCGCGGGCCGCACCCAGACTCAGCCGTCCGTATATAGGTTACATACCGCGCCCACTGCTAGGCCGAGCAGTAGTTAGAGTGACAATGTTTGTTCGTCTGCAGTTTTGACGACAATACAGTACTTTGGAATCAGCAAACTGGAAATATTTAACACCAAGCTCTCCCGCTTTGATTGTGTGTATGGCGACAGATAGATGTATAACTATGTACGATATCTGCTGGGAAACACGGCATCGAATTCCTCCAATCACATGGATCGCGGTTTTCCTGCGGCTCACCGGAATAACTATCCCCAGCCCTAACCGCTAGTTAGTGCAACTAAAACATTGCCCCGCCAACGGTCTCCGCATCTGTGCCCGCCCCCATTGCCACTCATCGCCGCCTCCGCAACCCCCCGCCAGCCACAATGTCGACCGTCACCGACACGCTCCTCAGGCACTACAACGCTCTCTACTCCTGTCCCTTCCACCAGACCGTCCTCGCCGCCACCGTCCTTGGACTGACGACCTCTTTCCTCCTCCTGCGCGGCACGGCGCCGCCCTCACGCAGCATTCCCTCGCCGCGGATCAAACCTCCGACCACGGCGGTCCCGTACCCCCGGACGATCCTCCCCGGGTCTCGCCTCGTCTCGACCCCTCATGGAACCATAAACCTCGCCGAATTTGGTCCAGCGCAAGGCCGCAAGATCTTGCTGATCCACGGCATCGGCATGCCGTCCGTGGTCTTCGCTAGTCTCGCGCAGGCCCTGGCCAGCGATGGGTACAGGGTGATGGTCTTCGACCTCTTTGGCCGGGGCTACTCGGACGCACCGACGGGCGTCAACTACGACGAGCGGCTGTTCACGACACAGATCCTGTACGCGCTCTTCTCCTCGCCGCTGGAGTGGGACCGATTCTCCATGGTCGGGTACAGTCTCGGCGGTGGGATCGCGGTGGCCTTCGCGGCGCACTTCGCGCAGCGGATCGAGAGCCTGGTCCTGTTCGCGCCGGCGGGATTGCTGAAAGGGAGCAGTCTGGGGTACCTGACCAAGCTAGCGAGGGGCGGGTGGGTGCCCAAGGCGGTCGAGCCGTGGATGCTGGGGCGGAGGCTCGCCGCTAGGGAGAGCGCGCACCAGGCGGATGCGCCGAACGACGATGGACTGGATTACTCTAGCGTTATGAAATGGCAGGCCGCCGAACACAAGGGTTTCGTCAACGCGTTCGCGAGCTCGTTCAGATACGGCCCCATATACGACCGCCAGGAGGAGTGGCGCGCAGTTGGGAAGGCTGGAATCGAGAGGATCGGTGTGTTGATCGGCGAGGGAGACGATATCGTCCCTCCCGCCATGCTAGGGGAGATGGTTATGCTGCTTGGTGGACAGGAGAGGGTCAGAGGCGAGATCCTGTTGGGTGGGGGACACAACCTGGTTAGGGAGAGGTGGAGGGAGTGTGCGGATTTCGTGAGTGACTTGGTTGGTGATCCGGAGGGATCCGACGATGACTATGACGACGACGATGATGACTGCTAGTATCAGCACTTTGGGAGCTGCTACGGACTTTTAGGTGGACAGGACAAGGATAGGATGGGGGACCGGGCAGAAAGAAAAAAGGAAAGTAACGTGGATAGCGATTGACGACTGCATGGTTCTCTAGACTGAAGTACTGTGTGTAAATATAAGCATGGCGAGGGTGTGGGTTTGTGTTTTGTAGATATCCCTCTGGGCTAGTTAGAGAGATGAGGGCGAGTGCGGCGAGCTGGAAAAGTGGAACGGGTGGGAAAACAGGATCCAAAAAAAGTAGCATCTCCTCCTCCTCACACCAGTGCTTAAGATGTATGTACTTTGTACTTAGTTGTTCCAAAACATTAGATTTTTCAATTAAGCGCATTCAACACCAAATATGCGAAATTTCCACGCCCTTATGCCTAACGCCCAGCCCGTTCCCCATAGTACCCTCCGCCTCTCTGAGGGTACATTCTGCGCAGAGGCGGTTACCACAGGTATTGCACCAGCACCAGTAGTCCACGCTGCAGAAGCGACAGCTCCTTCCCTCCTGGCCGAAGCGGAGCTGGTCCTGCTCGTCCGTGACGGTATCCTCGGGGATGCACTTGAGAATGCGCGGGTTGTTGAAAGCGGCAACGTACTCGACCTTTGCGCGCTCGACCGCGCACTCGGAGCGCAGACAGTCGCGGACGTCGCAGCGCTTCAGCATGTGCGCGGGGAGAACGCACGTGCACTGTGTCGGCGCCTCGCGGAAATGGTGGTAGTGCTCGTTCGCCGTTGGGTGCGTCAGCGATTTGCGTCGCCGCTGTCGAGCAGGACGAGCGGCAGCGGCAGCGGCGGTGGGGTCGGAGTCCTGCCGTTTGTGCTGCCGCTGTGCACCGTCGCCCACTGCTTTCGCCCCCGGCGACTGTGGTGGCGTGTCCAGCTCGAGTGCGGAGCGGAAGACGGGAGTCGACATGTCACAGGTGAAGATGGGTTTTGGGCCAATTCGTATAGACGGATGAGTTCCGGTAATAGCGAATAAAAAACTAATTATCTGTGTAGTTAGTTCGAAAACTTTGCTGCGGAGCACAGAAGATTTAAAGACCAAGGAGAAGATCGTGAAGATTCGGAGAACTTTCAGGTTTGGGGGTCGGGAGGTTGACATTGTATGTGTTGAATCCGGACCAGCAAGTGATTTAACCTGCATAGAGCTGGAGGCATTTCAAGGTCGAAGCCAAACAGTACACGTTCGACTGGATAGGTCCTATGCTTAGTATGGCGTTGTAGCTCCAGTGGACGAGAGGGATGAGGTGGCAGCAGAATAACAGACAACCAGCAGAGTGGAGAAAAAAAAGAGCGACCACAATGGGACTCGAACCCACAACCTCGGACTGGCAACTACGGAGTAGGAGGTCCGCGCGCTACCATTGCGCCATGCAGCCGTATACATTCGTCATGGCAATAAACATATTGCTTTAGACAGTCATGTAGACTACAACACGGGACGTGCGAACATCTAATCTAGCCCAGAAAAGCTGTTGACATTCTTCACTCCCGCACTCTTTGCCTTGCCCTTTCCGCCCTTGCGCTTCTTCTTTTTCCTCTTCTTCCTGTCCTTCTCATCGTTGCTACCCTCACTTTCCGCATCGCTACTACTCCTCTCGTCACTGTCCTCCGCATCCTTGCGCCTCTTCTTCCCCTCGGCCTCGGCCTCCTCCTCTTCGTCACGAGGACTCCACACCTTGATAACCTGTCCGCCGCCACTAACGATGCGTCTCTCACAGTCAATGCCGAGCGCACCAACCCCTTCCTCGAGGCCCTCGTCGTAATCACCCCTTTTGATCCTCGCATTTGCCGCTCTTCTTGCCTCATCCGCACTGACCGAATGCGCCATGGTCGCGACAACCTTATTCCCACCCATCTTCACGATGCGCACCTTCCCGTCTCCACTGCCAGCCGCAAAAAACGTGCCCCAACCCGCACCCGCAACCTCGAAATCACTGCCCAGCGCGAGCACAGAGTCGACACTATCGCCGGTCGACCGACTCAGCAGAATGCGCTCCTGATGGTCTTCCCAGAAGCCTTTGTTCCACGTCGTCACAACGCCGGCCGACGTGCCGGCCAACAGTTTCTCGGAGCCGCCGGTGTTCTTGCTGGGCGCGTTGGGGATAAAGGCCGTGCAGAGGATCTCGTCCTCCTGGGGCTCGGAGCGTGCCAGGACCGAGTCGGGCTTTCGCACGTCGAGGTGGGAGAGACTGGTGTCGCCTGTCGCGACGAATTGACGTGAGAAGCTAGTGGTCGATGCCACGGCCGCGGGGAGGGCTAGGAGTGATGAGATGTAATCCTCGTGGACATCCTTCCAGGACGCGGCAGGACGCGCGGAGGTAAGTGTCGAGGGCGTGCGTAGGTCGTAGAGGTGGATGTTTCCGTTGTCGGTGCCGGCGAGGAGGTGAACCAGCGACAGCGGGAGGAGCGTCGTGGGTGCATCGGATGCGCTGGGGAGAAGTGATTTGGAGATGACACTCCCCGTCGAGGAATCTGCAGCTTTGATCAGGCCGTCGACGCCGTCGGTGTAGAGAATGCTTCCATCAGAACTGTATACAGCAGCACGGCAGGAGCCCTTGTGGCGGCGTGTTTTCCAGGCAACTGTGAAAGGATCTTGTGCAACGGTGGTATTGGTACTCTCTTCGTCGTCTTCATCTTTCTCTTCGGAGGAGCTAGGCCAGGTATAGGTATATACGTGTCCCGAGCAAAGCGCGGCAGTGATGAGAGGCGCTGTAGGGTGCACAGCAAGGGCGAAGAGGTCGGAAGGAAGCCGTAGTGAACGTGAGTGGTAAGAAGCCATTATTCTTGCTATCATCTAATGGGGGGAAAAAGTTCAAGAAACCTAACGTTAGATAAAGGACTTAGTTTAGTTTAGTTTGATCCTTGTTCGGGTGTGATCATGGACCCGGCATCTGGGACCTAATGCTCAATGACGGAAGTGGGGAAGACATTTCTGCTAGATACCCGCCATCACCGACTGTACCGTTGCCATTCGACTGCTCTCCATTCTCATCCGGCGTATAGCTGCTGCTTCGCTCGTCTCCAACCAGCGCCCTTAGGACTCCGTCTCTCCTCCTCAAAAATCTCAAAAATGACAGTGACACCACCCGCCTCACCGCCGCCGCCACCGAACACAGCGCCTGTCCTATCCACTCCCGACGACCATGCATTCCAAGCCTCCCTCGCCAACGCCCCCGAAGCGCTTTCACACACGCACCTTAGCGACGATGACTTCCGGGCAATGTACGAGATCCCACGCACGATATCCGAGATCGTCGGCGGTGACTACAAGCGCATCGCTTTGCAGTTCCCGGATGAGCGGTTGAAAGACAGTGCGCGAGTGTACTCCATGCTGCAGAGGGGCATTAACGGTGAGGGGGGAGGAGAAGAGCGCAAGGTGTATATTCTGGCGGACACATCGTATTCGGCGTGCTGCGTCGACGAGATCGCCGCCGAGCATGCGTCGGCCGACGTTCTTGTGCATTACGGACGATCGTGTCTTTCTCCGACGATGCGACTGTCAGTGATCTACGTATTCACGAGCAATCCGCTGGACCTCGAACTCGCAGCCGCAGGGTTCCAAAGGACGTACGTCGATCTGGATGCGAAGGTGCTGCTGGTGGCGGATGTTACCTACGACTCCCACACTGGACCGCTGTTCGCACGACTGAAAGAGCTGGGCTACACCAATGTCTTCGCGACGGAAATAATCCACAACCCAGCGTCGCTGCTACCGAACCGGACACTTCCCCCCGACTGCAACAGCGAGGACAAGCTCCGAGATTGGTCGCTCTTCCACATCTCCTCGCCACTTCCGTCGCTGCTTCTGATCCTCTCCTCACGAGTCCGGCAGATCCACTACATGGACCCGAGCACACACGCGGTGCACAGTACGCTGTCCTCGGCGCTTTTGCGTCGGCGCTATGCGCTGCTGTCGCACGCGAAATCCGCGGGCATAATCGGGATCCTGATCAACACGCTGAACATCACGCACTACCTTCCGATGATATCACACCTGAAATCGCAGATCCGCGCCGCCGGCAGGAAGAGCTATCTCGTCGTCGTCGGCAAGGTGAATGTCGAGAAGGTCGCCAATTTCTCCGAAATCGAAGTGTGGGTTGGGATTGGCTGTTGGGAGCAGGGCGTTGTCGGTGGCGCCGACGGGAGAGGTTGGTATAGGCCCGTCATCACGCCGTGGGAACTGGGGATCGCACTCGGCGAGAGAGAGTGGACGGACGAGTGGGTAGCAGATTTCGCCGAGGTCTTGAGGCTCGACACGGAGCGGATGGAAGCTGAGAAGGGCGAGCCGGAGGAGGAAGGGGAGGGAGGGGGGGAGGAGGAGGACAGCGGCGAAGACGCACCGCCGGAATACGACCTCCGGACGGGCCGATACATCTCGACCGCGCGACCACTAGGACGAAGCAGCACCAAGACGTCTTCGACTCCAGCCGAAAGAGCGGAGAAAACAACATCGTCAGCGCTGACCGCCACGTCGAGTCGCCAGAAGGAGATCGTGGCAGCAGGAGGCGTGCTCTCTCCAGCCGCCATGTTCCTGAGGGATAAGCGCACGTGGCAGGGCCTGGGAAGCGACCTTGAGGCACCCGAGGAGGGTGGTGCGCTCGTCGAAGAGGGGAGGAGTGGCGTGGCTAGGGGATATGTGGTTGGCAAAGAGGGCGAGAGGCATTAACTAGAGTAAATTTGGTTATATTTATGGCGTTTTGGGGGGTAAGTGACTGGCCCGCATTGGCGATGACGCTGGATCGTCATATTGTGACACAAATCCGGCACATTACAGTTTGTAAAAATCCTATTTCTTCCCCTTCGCCTTCCCGCCACCGCCAGCAGCCGAATTCTTCTCCCCTTTCTCACCCTTGAATTTGGCCCTCTCCTTCGACTTCCTCTGCTTGAGCTTGAATCTGTCCGCCTTGCGTTCCGCGGCATTGAGGTATCGAAACTTCTTCTTCTTCTCCTTCTTCTTTTTCGGGCACTTCTTCTTCTCTCCCTCTTTCCGCTCTCGCTCTTCCTTTCCCTCTCCCTCCTCCGTCGCTTCCCCTTCCTCCGCCTCCTCGTCAGACCCAGACTGCGCGTCCAGCTCCATCTCTTGCACGGTGACGGTAGTGAACCGATCCTCATCGACGTACAGCTCCCTGGTATCCAATTTCTCCGGCACAGACTTCTGCTCGTCGATACCGCTCCACTCCTCGTCGTCTTCCTCCTCTCCATCCATCTCATCCTCGCCATCGGACTCCCAGTTTCCGCCAGCAGCGACCCGCGCCGCTCTGCGGGCGGCTCTACGTCCCGCCTCGACGAGCTCCTCGAGTTCCTCCTTGCGCTGTTCCCGCAACTGCCTCCCGTCCATCTTGTCAGCCTTCTGTGGGTACACTGGAGAAGGTGGGGGGTGAGGGGTGGAGGGAGTGACTTGTTTCCGCGCATCCTTCGCAGCGAGCTTCTCCACGACAGCAGCGGCTTCCTTCGCCCGCGCGATCCGCGCAAGCTTGCGCTTGTGGAAGCCTGTGAGGTACTCGCTCCGCGCCGCGCGGTCGAACATTATCTCCGCCGGTCGCTCGGGGCGGGCGGGCCAAGAGGAGGGTTTGCGGTTTGACGGCATCGTGGAGGCGAGGGGAGGTGAGTTGAGGTGTGGAAGTGAATCAAGAGAAGGAATTAAAAATGTTGGCGTTGCAGGGGTGGGTATTAGTTATGTATAGATGTAAGTTGGTGTGCGTGAGGTTGGGATAAAGTTATCTTATCGTTCGCTATCTGCTGTCTCTTCGTACAGTAATCGCCACACCGCTTCCCAGCGGGGGATGGTATTACATTAGTCCTATCTAGTGGTGAAACTGACAGCTGGACTAAGCCGCGACGTTTGGAGCACCAGGCAGTCGTTCGAAGCGGCGTCTCGCCAGTTCACTGTTCGGCATTCAGGTTTGAACTCCGTACGTCACTCGGTTCCAATTTCCAATCTCCGCCCTCCCTTCAGCCCACATCTGGACCTAACCATTCAATATAGATAATAACTACCTAGGTCACACGCCATATAATAGAGGCGATAAAACCAAACCCCCACCCCATCCTCTCCCCCACTCTTCCTCAATAGGCACAAACTATACATGTTCCCCCACGTTTATCTCATTACCTCCTCTTACAATTAGTAGCACACTGCCCAGGCCCGTTGCCGTAGAGAGAGCCACAGTTGTAACAGAAATGGGTATTACACTTGCAGGTCATATGGAGGCAGCCGTCGTACCTCTCGACGATGTGTTTGCAATTGGGACACTCCATCCATCCCGCGGCTTTGGCCAGATTCCTCACTTTCTGTCCCTCCGTGTCCTCTGCACAGACGCCGCTGTGCGACGGACCCTTACAGTGGCCACAGACGGTGGCGGCGCATTTGCGGCAGGTACCGACGTTGGCCACGATTTGCGCTGGCGGGATGAAGGTGCTGCAACTTGCCGTCGGACAGTACAGAGGGTTGGGCGTGTCGAGCTCGAGAAGCATCAATTCGTAGGAGCTTACAAATTCCGGGGCCACTTGCTCTCCGACATGGGCAATGTCGACGCGTTCACCGCAGCAGGTGAAGGGTTTCTTCTCTTTGAGGGCGATGTTGAATGGGGCTTTGCGAGTGAGGTCAGTATACGATACGATGAGTGCATGCTTTCGAGGCGAGGGGGACTAACTTTGCAGACAGTCGACAGTCTTGCAGTAGGCATGTGAGCACGGCAGGATGGCCATATCCGTCTTTTCGTACTCATCGGCGCAGACCGCGCACTCTGCCATCATCTCCTTACGGATCCTTTCCCTCTCCTCCTCCTCGGCGCGGATCCTCGCCTCCTCCTCCTCCATGATCCGTTTCAACTCCTCGTACTCTCTCTTCTGCTGCATTCGTATCTCCTCCTCCTCGCGGTGGCACTGCTCCGCCAACAGGCGATCTTCCCTCTCCTGCGCCGCGACGGCTGCTGCCCAATCATCCCTCACACGTCGCGCGAACGCCTCTTGCTCCACCAGTCGCCGATTCTCGTATTCCTGCATCCGGCGCGCGTGCGCCAACTCCCGTTCGCGACGGACCTGGCTGACACCCCCGTATAACTCGAATGCATTCAGTAGGCTTCTTTGCTCCTCCACTAGCCGGGTGTACTCCACGTCTTCATCGTCGTAGTCGTCATCGGAGCCAAAATCCGTGCGGGCTAAATGCGCAGCGTAAGCGAGGTCCGCGGCGTACTGTGCTTTCAGCCGGGCTCTCTCCTTCTCCTCTGGTGACATGTCGTCGCAGCCATCGTATCCATCTTCGTCGTCGTCGCTATCGACAGGCTTGACAAAAGGTGATCTGTACCCCCGAGGAGGGGGCTTAGTTTCGCGCTTGACGGTGTGGCCTTCGTCCTCATCGCTGTCGTCGTTATCGACAGACGTGACAAAAGGTGATCTGTACCCCCGAGGGGGTTTAGTTTCACGCTTGACGGTGTGGCCTTCGTCCTCATCGCTGTCGTCGCTATCGACAGACGTGACAAAAGGTAGTCCGTACCCCCAAGGAGGGGGCTTAGTTTCGCGCTTGACGGTGTGGTCTTCGTCCTCACCGTTGCCGTAGGTGGGAAGAACTGGCACCGGCTCGCAGTCCAAGCCACCCCAGTGCGGGCCAAAGTAGTTGCCGAAGTCTCTCTCAGAAGCCGATGCAAAAGCGGATCGTGTGGGTGGTTGTGACCGTCGGAGCGCTGTCAGGGAGGAATATGTCGGGTAAGGCGGATGGGCGGCCGGTCCCCACGCGCTACGCTTGTCACCGGCTGCGGTCGAGGATGTAGTTGGTACCAATGGCACTTTGGGGGGCGTGGGGGGTCCCGGCCTGTGGATCGCTCCTGCCACAGGGAGTGGTCCATCATCGTCGCTGTCTGATGAGTCGTTGTGGGAGTCACTGAAGCTCGGAACGTTGGTTCGCGTGCCGTTTGGTGGGAACCTGGAGGAAGCCGGAGGCATGACTTCCAATGGCGGTGGAATGTCTCTCCACGTGGAGTCGATCCGATCTCGCTCTAGTGAGCTGAACGTCAGACCCGAGGAAGAGCGGTTGTTGTTCACCACCTTAAAGCCGCTGCCCGAGTCCGAGTCCGAGTCCGAGTCCAGCTCAGTGCGCTTAAAGGTGGCTGGACGTTTCGTGCCTTCGTTTTCCGCTGGACGTTTCGTGTGTCCATCTCCAGATGGGTACCACTCGGGCGTGGTCGTCGGCCAGCGGTTGCCCTGCACAACTTAGCCGCGTGCAGTCGGACACAGCACGAAATCGAGAGAGTCATCCTCACCTGGCTCCGCCTCTCAGAGGCTGCCCTAGCGCCGTGAAAAGGTTGCGGACTCCGACTCCTGGGCGGCGACCGGGTTCCCGACGGGCCAGCCGAATGCTCCCACGAAGCGGGATATATCATATTGCCCGTGAACGGGTCCACGTAGGGTTCGTCGTAGCCATTGGAGAGGTCCTTATACTTTTCGGGCCCGATCTCCCACTCTTCCGGGAAGTGCGGCGGGGTCAGCGGCGGCACGGTGTACACGGAATCAGTGGCCTTCGCCACCCCGGGCTGCTTCGCGATCACGGCAGCCATCTCGGGGATGACTCTTAGACATCGGTCGACGGTCTCGAGATGGATGCGACGTTGGCGCTCGACCTCCTCGTCGCCGGACGTGGCCGGGTTCTTGCCCTTGCGCGGCAGCGTCGATTCCTGCTGCGATTGCTGCGCCTCCAGGTTATTTCGCCAGAGCGCGAGCGCCTCAAAGAGGGTTGCGGCGGCGTCGTCGGAGGATACCATCGTTCACATGTAACCGAGTAGATAAGTAGAGGGAGGGAGAGAGCTGTAATTATGGAGAAGATGGGAATAGCCGCTGGAGGGGAGAGGAAGATAGAGGTAAGTAGGCAGGCCGGCAGGTAAATACTTGGGCAAGTATAGGCAGCAGCGGTCCCTGCTGTCTCTCTCGCCCCGCGTCAACTGTGTCGGGCGGCGGTTAAGTATCATTGGAACACGAAGTTGGGACTTGCTGGAGTTATGTGTGGGACAGCCGACCGGCGAAGCAAAGTGAATGGAGGGAGAAGCCGGCGAAACAGAAGCACAAGGCTTCGGAGGGGGGCTGGATTGCTGTTGCAGAGTTCACAACGCATCCGTGCATGGAGTCCTGGTCCAATCATCAGACATTTTTCTCGCTCTGGCGCTCGTTGCGCACCGACGGGAAGGAGGCATGGGCCGTGCAGGAGGCGGGGAATGTAGACTAGACTATGATAGCGTTCGCTTACAATGCACCCAACCAACCACCGTCGAGGGATGATTCCCACATATGCTTCCACCCCCACAGAAGATATCACTCGCCGTCGGGAGAGTGTCGCAGTCAGCGAACGGCGGCCGGCTGGCCGGATGGCCGTGCGGTTCGATTGGCAGTTCTGCAGCCACCGGCGGCCCCGCAGAGTCCAGAGAGAAGGAAAGAGCAGCGTCATGTCTGTCGTGTAGCACAGCGCGTGATTGGTCAGGTTTCGGGTTCCATTGTCAACAGACTTCGGACTGCGACTCCGCCACGGAAGCCAGCTATCTGGTCCGACACGTTGGATGAACACGTTCGCGAGGACGGACTGGGTGCAGGACCTCAGGGTTGAGGCGCACGCCATTGATGTTGTGAGCTCATGGCGTCCGGAGTCTGGTCGGTTTGGAGGAGACACCCCCAGTACATACAGAGATACATAGATACGATATACATATCGCCATTCCCAGTCTTGCATTGTCTCAGCCCGTCTCTCTTTCCATCCCAACCTCGCCGCCTCCCCCCTTCCTCGCTTCTTTTGTTCTGTCATTAATCGCGTGCGACCCTTCTCGCCTCCCGAACCCCGGATCTAGTAGACGAGCCTGCCTACCGAGTGCTCTTGCATGATCTCTCCAATTGACGGCCATCTGCCATGACGTATCAACCTAGCTAGACAAGGGCCTTGTTGACCAACCAACTAGCCCACGTTCCGCCGCCGCCAGCGACTGTGACCGCCACCACATCACGCTCCTCCAAAACGATGACAATGACGCTGCCCAGCATCGCCAGAACAACCCCGTCCTTACGCGATGTAACTACTGCCTCCGATCCCCTTCCCGCCATATACCTGCGCTGACGTGGAGTGGGAGTAGTTCCTCCTGCGCAGGCGCGTGCTGCGCCTGTACCGCGACATCCTCCGCGCGACTTCACGGACGCACGGGTGGGAGCGGCACGAGCTGCGGCAGTGGGCCAGGGAGGAGTTCCTGCGGAACCGCCACGTTACCGATCACGTGCATATACGGTATCTACTCGATGTACGCAGTTGGTAGAATATAGTTATGGCGAGTTGAGTTGGCTAATCGCGCAAAGGCCGGTACGAGAGAGTTTCTCACTGTGAAACGGTATCTCGAACAGCAGTAAGGGAGGGGTTTATGAATTATCGAGGGAAATGGTGAGAGACGGAATGTAACAAAAAAAAACAGTAACGAAAATACAACCACGAACAGCGACACGTTCCAGTACCAGACCAGCCAAAACTACCTGTTACCTGCTACCCCCTGCTTCCTCCGTCGCAGCTTGAATTTCAATCCATCGTCATCGCTATCACTCTCCTGATCTGACCCGATCCTGAGGACTGTCTTCGGTTTCTTCACCGCGGGCACTCCACCGCGGGCTTGCGGGGGCGCCGGTCGCTTCGTTCCGGCCTGCGTCTGACTCTGCGATTGTGATGGGAGAGCGCTACCGCTGTGGGGGGCCGTCTGCGTTGCCTGTACCCGACTGACGGCTCCGCCGCGGCGATTGCGGAGACTGAAGGTGAGCGGTGAGTCGGCGTCAGATTGGTCCGTCTCAACAGGCTCGCGGGTGGTGGAGAAGGGGCCGGTGCCCCCATGGGGCGGCGAAGGGGGAACGGCTCGTTCTGGCTGTTGGGTGCTCTTCTGTGTTGACTTGCGGTGAGATGAAGCAGAGTCTTCGTTGCCGACCCAGTAGCCTGTAACATATCAGCTCCAGTGTTCCGTGCCAATGAGCCATAGAGAACCCACTATCTCCGATGCCAAAATCCCGGCTCTTGTGCTCTACAAGGTCAATAATTATCTTGGGCGAGTTGAGGGACCTAGTACTACTCCCCACCCCAGAGCGCCTGAACCCCTTGAAGTTATTCCGTCCATTCCACTCCGGTTTCCAGCGATCACTCCCCTCTCCGCTCGCAGTTCTGAGGGACCTTTTGACGCGAGGCTCGATGCTGATGGTCTCGACGATTGAGAGATTCCTCAGCCCAGCGATATCAAATCCCTCCATAGCCCTCTCTTCCTCGACCTTGACCCTCTCCGCCTCGGCCGCCTCCTTCTCCCTGATCTCGCGTGCCTGTATTTCGAAGGGGGTCTCTGGCTTGCCGCGTTTCCTAGCTTTGGCCGGCGTTTTGGGCTCTGCTTTCACAGAGACTGGTGATGCTGCGGATTCTTCAACAGCGGTATGTTCCTGTGGGGGGATAGTCTCGCCGCGGCGAGCACGCTCTTCTTCCTCTGCGATCTTGCGGCGTTTGACAATCTTTGCGCCGGGCAGAAGATCCATCACGTCGAGATTCTCGTCGCGGTCTGGCACCGGAGGCGCGACAGGAGCCGTGCGTTTCCGCGAGGGTGGCGGTGAGCCAACGACAATAGACTCCTCCTCCTCCCGTTCCACCTCCATCGGTGCTGGAATGAGTCGATTCAGGCTCGACCGCCCAGCCAGATTCTGTCCTACCAGGTTAACGGTTGGCTCATGCATGTGTTTTGATCACTTACGTCGTTCGAGAATATTGGCTGGTCCCTTCTGCTCTCTGGGCTCTGTGATGGAAGTTGACTTGCGGGCTCGGGAGTTGCCGCCACGAAGTCTCCGCCGACATCAAATGAGAAAGGATCGATGGGTGTGACACCTCTTCGTCGAACCTACTTACTCGTCAATCAAAGGACATAGTCACATCGGAATGCGTGGATCAACCCTGGCCCTAGCACGAGCTGGAGCTGCTTCGGGAGTAGATTTCTGGCTGTATTCGAGCTCCGGTTTACCTTGTGATAGTCAGTTATTTTGCGGACCAAACAAACGTGCCCTTAGATCTACCTTTGCTACTCGGAATAGGTGGTTCCGGCGAGGGCTGCTGTTGCTGGACTGGCCGGTGCAGGATGGAGGTATCACAGCTCAGGATCACCTCCAGAAACTCGTTCTGCTCGACAACACGAAATCCCAACCTATGATCCCATTAGCCAGGACAGGCAACCAAACTCGCGCAAATCCCTTACAATTGTTGTAACTTCCGAGTAAAGCCCACTTCCCAATCCGCATGTGTCTTGGACCGAAACCTGACCACAGCGACATCACTGCCGTGTCCTTTCTTCTGTACAAATTCTGCCAGTTCTTCGGGCAGTGTGAGGCCATCCTTGATCGTAAACTTCTCCGCCTTACCGCTCGCGTCTGTAATCGGACCAAGGAGATTATGGTACTGCAATTCGTCGCCGAAGACGAATACCCAACCTTCAAAGATGGTTTTCCTCCTTCCATCGGGAGAATAAGCCTCCGGGGGCTTCGACACAGGCTCGTAGCCTACAGGCGGGAGAAAATTCTCAGGTTTGGGCCAGTTCTTATCGAAGTCGCATTCCAGTGACGAATGAGGTGTCGCCCCGTTCACCGCTGATGGTAGCTTGGCAGCCGATACGATGGCGTCAATGTAGGAGTGGGTCACGATATACCGGCCGTTGACGAGCGCTTGTAGACCGATTGCAGTGTTGCGTTTTGCAGCGACGACGTGTGTAGTGCTGTCGGCCCAGGTAGCGATGGTTTTTATATCGAGCTTCTCCAGATGCGAACGATACATGGCCATGGTGTTTTTATCTTTCCGCTCCTTGGAGGTGAGGGAAATCGAGAATATTACGGGCGTCCATTTCAGCCTGCCTCTGTGAGTCCACTTTACTCCATGCGTGCCCATGATGTATAGGTAGCGAACCTGAATGCACACCCATGCTTCCCAAGGTAAAAGCTGTGCTCATCGCGTTTACCGAGAGTAGCAGTCCCCTTGATCTGCTTGTCATTCCAAACCGTACCATGTTTTGTTTCACAGTCTTGGATCGTGAGTTCCGTTCGGGTGTGGAGTTTGACCTACCCCACGAACTAGTTATCAGTACCCCCCACTGATCCACAGACCAACCAGCGAGGAGAGATCATACACCATCCTCTTCATTCACATCGCCCACGTTGATGACTAGATGTCGTCGTGAGATAGACCGACTCGATGGGATTGCCGCGGTGACTACGTATCGCAAACATCAGCCCTCAGCCTCTCCACTCCCGTCACAGCACAACTCGCCACATACCATCGCCGTGCTTGACTCTTCCGAGCACACATCTCGTTCCGGGTCGTAACCACATGCGCGCGCCATCCAGGACGGCCTTGTCGTCGCATTCCAGGATCCACATGATGCGTGTCGTTGACTAGCGATGTTGTGTTCGTGCAGTGTTTGTCGATGACTCCTCCGGGCCGGGGGAGTCGGGGACGACGCGATTTGGCGCTACATACAGCAGTGTTGACCCCACGTGCACGTGACGACTCGAGGTATGTAGATATCTAGTTGTAGATTAGATAACTAGGCGGAAATGGGAGCAATGGACACGATATGTAGCGTGAAGAAAGGATGAGTTGAGAACGTTTTATGGATAGACTAGATTATTCGGTTTTGCGAGAACCCTTCGACATGTGTTTTCCGCGTCGGATCATTCTTGCTGTGGGAAGTTCGCTGCTGACTGGATGTACGAAGAGCAGGAGTACCGTACCCAACACACTGCCTACCTAGGCAGCCATTCCGTACGCCACATCACCGGAATTTTTCTCCATTTACAACAAACCCCGCAGCGAACTCTGGAGACTGGAGCCCATGGGATTCACGGATTATGTAACTATGGACATTCCGGGGCTTTCGAGGTTTGGATTGACCTTTCTGTGAAAGATAACTAATCAAAGAAAGTATGGAAGTCTAGGACTCTAACGCTGACCACGTCTGAACAGGACCACGCACATACACCAGTTTCTCAAACTCCCACTCAGTCGCTTTTATCCACTGGGTTTCGACGCGGACAAAGGAGCCACAGACGACCACGGCAGTACGGCGGGGAAGCGTTCGGACAGAGCGAGGAGCAGCCTCGCTACTAGATCCGGGAAGCGGTTTCTTGATCTTGGCCCAACGCCTCTTCGGTATGGAAGCAGCCAGAGCGTTCCAGGGCAACTAGGGCATTTCCGAAGCGCCTTAGTTCCGGAGGCCAGCACGATCCCGTGTCTGAGTGCGAGTCAGCGGATCCAGGATTGAATCGTAATCTTGAAGAATGTTCCGCCCCTGGATCCCCATAGAGTACATACCTTCACCAGGAAAAGGTATCATACTGACTCAGCCTCGCAGCCACACCCTCGGATCCTTCGCCGCATTAGGGTGCTTTCTGTGAAGGCCCTAATCATCGATATCAGATGATGCTCCGATCCGTTGGCGTGATTTCCGATGAATCTCGATGGCTTCTTCACTCTCGGCGCAAGAGCTGCGGAAAAGAGAGCTCTGCTAGTAGAGTGTGTCAATAGCTGCTCAGCTTCTAAGGAATTCGATTGATGACATACATATCTAGCTATTCAACGTCCCTGTTATCGTCCCCGCCATACTCTGACGACTAGGGTAAGTGGAGAATACGTCTAGAAGTAAGGGAGAGCGATGCAGATATGTATGTACTATGTTAGGTATGTATGCACGCATGTCCCTTGTAGAGCTCCTTTACTACTTTCCCCCACGTATGCACGATGACCCCCCAGTATGGCAGGGATGACCCGCTAAACTAGAGTATGCTACCTAGTTAAGGTCGCCGAGCAAACCAGCCGTGAACAGCTCATCCAGCCAGCCAGCTCCTCTCTCACCCAACTGCAACTACTTCTATCCGCTTCATCCCATCACCGTTCCCATCACACAGCTTCATCGCCAACAAAAAAACCGAGTCTACGCTTCAATGTCTGACCCTACCACCATCGACACCACCACCACCGCCGACGACAGCAACTCCGGCGTCGACCTCTCACCCATCGTACCGACTAAGGACCGCAAGAACTCACTGGAACATGGTACCTCCTCCTCCATCCCTACCGCCGCCCAATCTTTAGCTAACAAAACTGGACGGCTAAACAGCCCTTCAATTCCGCCCCGAAGAGAAAGACCTCGTGGACCGCAACATCTTGCATCATGGGGCACCGGCGATTCAGCGTCATCAGGCTGGTACCTACACCCTCCGTCGTCCTGCTACTCGCCCGCAATCATTGATCTTGTCCTGGCAGAGCTCGAGAAAGCAATGGCCCAGGACGCCCTAAAGAAGCACCTTGCGAAGCGGCCGACGAAGGAGGAGCTTTTGCAGAGTGAGCTCGCTCCATCCTTTATCCCCCGAACCTAACATTGATGAGATATTCAGGGGGGGTCCTTCCTGAGAACCACAACGTTGCCCCCGCCCTCATTGCTGCGCAGAGGGAACTCGAGAAGAGCATGCTCGAAGACACCCTCAAGGAGAAGCTTCTGCATCGTCCTAAGCCGGAGGAGGTTGTCGAGAAGGGGATTCTATCTCGTGAGTATTTTACCACACCCAGGGGTTGGATGTAAGCTAACCGTGGGATTACAGCGGATGAGGATCCTACCAAGGTGTAAGGAAGAGGGAGGGAAGGTTAGTGATGGCTATTGTATTGCTTAATACCTTTGTTTTGCCCCCGATTGAACGCCTTGTTGGAGATATCAAGTCTCGGGTACACTTCAATCATAAATATCATCGCAGAACGTGAAACGTAAAAACGCAAATTAGTATTTCTAATCGCCACCGGTTGTTCCCAGAGCCTTGCCCCCCCCCAGAGCCTCCCTTTTAAAACCATGCCCCCCTCGTTGTCCATTGTGCGAGCCCGTCCTAGTTCGCCTCGAATTCAAATTTCTGTCTGCACATGGGGCACAAACCCCTAGAGCTCTCGGTGTGAATCCAATCGTGGACACAATGCTGTTTTCCCCTGATCAGTCTCTCCCTCTCTCTCACTCTCACACCTAGACTGGCCAGGGATAACAAACCAGATGGAATGAGTGGCCGCACTTGCCGTTGAGCAGCGGACAGTCGTCGCCGGGGAAACGACAGTTCGGACAGGTGCCGTCGAACTGTACACGGCAGATGCCACACACGTCGTCTTCCGGCACGTCCCAGCGCCAGACGGCCGTCGCGTGGTAGGAGGTTATCTTGACTTTCATCTTGGGGGGGTTTATTCCTCCAATTCTGGTGCGGGGGTGAAGGTTGGATGAGGGTGGTTGGTGTGGGGGGAATGAGAGGTGGTGGTGGGGTGGGCTGTGAGAGAGTTGACAGACGCGTTGTGTCGGTGGCGTTGTGTCGGTGGCGTGGCTTGACGTGACGTGGGTGCGGGTGCTGATGGTGTCACTCGGTTTTTGGCGACGCTGCATCAAAAGATGCCCAACTTTGCACGGAAACCCGAGAGAGGACAATAATAATAGATGTTATTCCTTGCTAGACGCCTGGCGCAAATACAAAAAGTTTCAAGTTCTGGTATGTTATGATGCTTTCTTGGAAGTCATGCACAGAAAATATATGGCCGACACAAATAGACAGGATGAAGAACGGAAAAAAAAGCGTCAAGATCAATACCCTTTGGGAATGGTTAAAACACGGTGATGCAGGAAATGCTCTTGTTCTTCAGCACTTCGAATATGAAGCCCGGAAATCCATAGAGTTCTACTCAACATCATTAGCCTTACTTAAGGAGAAGGATGATGGGAGGTGTGGTCACCGGTATTGCCATATGTCGTCTCATTCGTTCCAAGGGGCGCCTTCGCCCCCACCGCTGTGGTGTCGCCATCCTCCCACCCGCCTAGCAGCTCACAGCTACTGCTTGGTGAATCACTTCCACGGTTCAACGGCATCGGTTTCTGTGCGCCACCGAAGCGTGCGTGGAGTTGTACCAGAACCTCGTCGAAGGACTGTTCGCTATCTACGCGGAAATCCGTCGAAGATTTCGGTGGCGACAATGGAGAGAGTTCCACTGCCCATCTGCACCGTCTGTACCGTTGGAACTCGTAGCTTCCGGGAACGTTGCCGTGGATTATCACCTTGGTGGCTACGGGGTTGCCAGAAGAGCGGACGCCGGAGATGAAGATGTCAATACCGTGCGAGAAGTAGTTGTAAAAACAGTCACCATTGGAGGTAGTGGAGAGGTCGGAGAGATCAGAGTCGTCCTCGTCTGACGGTGTGTCCTCCTCCGTCGAGTCGACGTCGTCGTGGCGGGTGCGGTGGATGGAGAGCCGGTGGTCGCTCTTGCGGTATATCGCATCTGGCGGGCCCAACTCCGCCACTAGATCCTGCGGTGTGGTGGAATGCAATGTGATCCAAAAAGGCGGGCTGTGTCGCCGCATTATCTCGATTGTATTGCCATCATGGATCCGAATGAACTCGGCTTCATCGTTCGCGGAGGATAGACGCGCGTTCAAGCCGTTTACGCTGGGGGTGCGTGGGCTCTGCACAGGGCGCGTGAACAGGTCATCACGCACATCCGCCCACGACGGGCCAGCAAATATCGCCATACTCATGGCAGGCTGCGCATTAGTCGACGAGAGCAGTGAGACGAAATCCACATCTTCCCTCCAGGCTTTGGGATCTATCGGGAAGGAAAACGCCACGCCGGGATACGACAGCACGTAGAGACCCTGTGACTCGACGTATTCCCCCGGGTATGTCGGTCCGAAAGTTTTGTTGTATATGCTCTTGAATGTCGGGCCTCCTCCTCCAGCACCAGGTTTGGCGATGTCGCGGTTATTGTATGTCAACCCGCATTTCTGGAAGTCTATGACCTCGATCAACCGCAGTCGCTGGTCGGCGCCATCGAAACGCAAGCGTATTCCGTTATTCTCGAGCAGAATTACGACCGGTGAGGACAACGGCGATATGGGATCGTAGATGGTTGAAATAGACGTGAATACTTTCTCATACAGTCTGAGACGCGCGAGAACGTAGTGGAGAGAGGACCCAAGTGCTTGGGCTGTCAGCGAAAGCTACCACCACTACCACTGACGACATCCGCTGGGAATACCAATAAATCCCAGTGCTTTCCCGGGCACGACGGCAGCGGCGATGCCGGCTGTGGTGGCCATGTTTTACCCTCTTCGGCGTTTCTTTGTTGGTAGGGCTAACGACGCTGGAGCTGTTTGGTTGCTCGCCTGTGGTTGTGGTTGTGAATGTGAGTGGACGAAGCCGCGATCGGAGCTACGTACTCCATGAGCTCCTCTTCTGCTAACTATGATGACTGCACCGGCCCCTTCTTATCTATCGGCATCAGCTCCTTACCCCTCGTAGTAACCATGCTCACGGATACCCAGCCTTCAGATCACCTTGTCACCAAGATGGGTCCACGTGAGGGTTACCTTTGCCTCTACGGATGCAAGTGGCATGGCCAAATGCGGATTTTCTTCCCCATTCTCGCCCGCCTGACTTAATACTGTTTCTGGAGCGAAAACAAAGTGAAGAGAGATATGATTTCCAAAGACCATCGCCCTCATCATCACGGGCCATAGCCAAACTAGAGGAGACGCACTAGATATCTATTGGCGCCGCCTGAGTTGCGCAGCAGACAGGCATCTTAATAATACTGATCAGTTCGAGGTTTACCTAGAGCAGAGGCTATTTTATTTTGCGCGGAGAAAACATAATTGGTCTCGTTCGTAGGATTACGAGCAGAGGCACACTACTGATCGCCTTCGTCGGCAAACCCTAACCTCGTGATTTCTACTTTCTGGGTCGACTAGCATGCTGCTCTAACCAACTTCCGCTTAGATTCCAACTATCACCTACCTTTACCTTACATTACGCACCGCATCATCCCAATCTGCTACTCGCTCACTCAGCCCATTCATCCAACCTACCACCTCACCATCCCAACTACCTCTCCACCTAACCTAGGAAACAACCGCCGCTTTCTGAATCCTCGACCGTGAATTTCCTATCGAGAGACAAGGCTTGACGTACTTTCCTCACCACCACTTCTCACACGTCCACAAAACCTCTTCCACGTCGTTCCCTTCTCTTTTCCCAACCTCCTTCCCAACGAACAACTCCCCACCAGCTACCAAAAAGCATTCTCAACAATGTCGCATCCTCGTACTTCGACGCAGTCGCAACGCTTTGCCCAGTTCAAGCTGGTACTTCTCGGTATATACCGCTATTGACTTTACACGCGTCCTCTGCATCGGCGTCAGTATCACGTTCGTTCTCTAGCTAACAGCTGCGCGTTGCTCCAGGTGAATCTGCTGTCGGAAAGGTTCATTCCCCTACCTGTCCCTCAAGGATAGCTGGTTAGATAAGCAACACCAACGACTGACTGAAGTGAGGATACAACCTTAGAGCTCGTTGGTGCTTCGGTTCGTTAAGGTATTGTTCCTCGACGTTCCTCAACGTTATCAATGGTCGTGCTGATCGTGGGCGCGATATAGGACCAATTTGACGACTACCGGGAAAGCACTATCGGCGCTGCCTTCCTTACCCAAACCATCGCCCTCGACGAAACCACTACTGTCAAGTTTGAGATCTGGTACCTCTCACTGAACCTACGCTTCCACCATTCTGGTCCCCTCTTTGTCTCCTGCCACAAACAGTACGCTGATGGTGTGATCAATGAAGGGATACCGCTGGTCAGGAACGCTACAAGTCGCTGGCGCCTATGTACTACCGTAACGCCAACTGTGCTGTTGTAGTCTACGACATTACACAAGCTGTATATACCCCTCCACCTTCCTCTCTCCGCTTGGCACGCTGCCTTCCCGAACAAGACGTACTGAGCATGATGGTACTCTAGTCGTCCCTGGATAAGGCGAAGGCGTGGGTCAAAGAGCTGCAACGCCAAGCGAACGAGAACATCGTCATTGCTCTGGCTGGAAACAAGCTGGATCTCGCCACGGGTGCCGGCTCCAAGCGTGCGGTTGAGACTACTGAGGCGGAGGCGTATGCGAGGGAGGCTGGTCTTCTGTTCTTTGAGACCTCTGCGAAGACAGCAGAGAACGTGAAGACACTCTTCACTGCCATCGCTAAAAAGCTTCCCTTGGACCAGCAGGGCCCAAGAGGGGCGAGACCCGGAGCTGGTGGGCGAGGTGTCGATCTAAAGGGCGGCGTTGCAGCTCAGCAGCAGGGCTGCAACTGCTAGCCGGTTGCTCTCTTTCTCGCATGGGGACTGAGTGTACGGTAGTTGGGGGTGGGAGATTTGCCGTCTATCAAGCTAAATTTCTTTTCCGTCTGGCTAGGTTGAGGGGATGGCTCCGGTTGTTGAAGAAGATTTTGTGGAGTACTGGGTGGGTTTCGGCGTCTTTTACCTGTTCTACCGTTGGAATGGGTGTAATGTGATGGTATCTGCTTGCTCCTGTAATTCGTCTACTTCACAGCTTGGTCACAATTGTTCTCGGGATCCTTCCCCCAACTGATGAATTTTTTGTCTTTTTCTTTTATTATGTTTCATTTGATGCTTCATGTTCGTTGTCGAAACGCCACCTATCTTTTCCTTTTCAGACCACATCCTCTTCTACTTTCGTTTTTGTTTCATTCTGGGCTGCTCATACGTGTAAATGATCGCCAAAGGCAATAATTACGTTAGAGAATACACTTGCTTACGAGCTGCTGTCTGAGTATTCCAATGTTGTAGAATTATGATGATTTTTGGTGGTGTTGAGCTCCAACTTCTATCTAGCTGCGGGTATCTGCTTTGCCAAGGCGCTTGTTCCCTGCCCTGGGCCGGGCATTATAATCATCATTGCGTTCCAGTTCCGTCGGTTGTCATCGCCCAAAAATCTACCACCACTACAACCGCGTCTTTCCCCACCACCACCATCCCGAACCGCGGCGATGCTGCGCCTCCCATCCTCATCCATCGGGGCAATCGCCCGGATGGCGGCGCCGCGAACCCGCGTGATCCAGCAGCAGAGAGTATGTTCCGATGTCTCCCGGCGTGGCTGTTGGTCCTTTCTTCCGCCCAGCATGAATTGAGATGTTTACTGTACAGTAGCGAGCCCTGACAGATACTAAGATCCCCTCTTCGCAGTTGATAAAACCTGCTCTCAAGAACTCGAAGTCGCCGGTACTCCCCGGCGGAGCAAGCGCTGCGGCTCCTCCTTCCGCCACGCCGGCAAAGGCTACGTCCGCTGCGTCTCCTCCATTGAAGAATCCCACGCCTCTGTCTCCCGCTTCGCCCACGAGCGCTACCCCCACACATGTCCCGCTCGCACCCCCGTCACCACCAAAAATCCAGACTTCTCCCCCGCAGAGCGGTGCGTCTGCTCCCCCGAAGGTTACCACGCCGCCACCGCCACCACCACCGCCGCTGCCAACTACTCCTGATGCCAAACCCGAGAAGAAGACTCACAAGCTCAGGAATTTCCTGATCGGGCTGACGCTGCTCACGGGAGGATCGTTTGCGGCCGGTGTTTTCTACTCGCTGAAGTCCGATAACGTGCATGATTTCTTTACCGAGTATGTACCTCTCGGTGAAGAGGCGGTGTTGTACTTTGAGGAGCGAGAGTTCCGCCGGAGGTTCCCCAATGTCCTCTCCAGGATCCAGCGCAAGGTTGATTCCTCGAAAATCACAATACCGAAGTCATCCGGTGCCTCGTGGAAGGTTGTTGATAAGGATCGTGAGGGTCCCAGAACTGTGGATGTTGGAAAGCCTGGTCCTCATCTATCCAGTCACAAGCCTATCGTCGAAGAGACTACACCAATTCTCACCGACGGTGCGAGAGCGGAGGCTAAGACTATCGATGTGAAGACTGCCCCGCAACAAGGAAGCGATGTTAAGAAGGTTGAGGCGGTCACGAGATCTACTGCACCCAAGAAGGCGGCCGTTACCCTTGCTACTGTGGACTTGGCGAACGCCAATGATCCTGTGGTTCAGGATTTGGTTAAGGTTGTCAATAATCTCATTGAGACCGTCAACAAGACTGGGTCGGGTGAGACATTTGAAGCCGCGATTGATGCCGCAAAGGCGGAGCTCAAAAAGGTCAACGACCAGGTTGGTGAGTTGAAGGCGGGAATGGAGAAGGCGGTCAAAGACAGCAACGACCAGAAGGATCTGGAATTTGCGAAAGCTGCTCAGGGTTTGCTGAAGAACGTCAACAACCAGGTCGAGGATCTTGAGCACCGGCTCCGGGACGAGTTTGAGGCAGAGCGCGAGAGAATTGCCCATTCGTACCAGAAAAAACTGCAGACCGAGCTCGGGCGCTCTCGCGAGCTCGCCGAACAGCGTCTCCGCAACGAATTGTTGGAGCAAGCCATTGAGATGAAACGATCGTGGATCAGCGAGATAGAATCCCGCATCGAGAAGGAGCGCGGTGGAAGACTCGGAAAGCTGAAGGAACTTGAGGCTGCCATTTCTGAGTTGGAGCAGCTCACCACCGGCTGGAACGACGTTATCGATACCAACCTGAAGACGCAGCACACGTTCACTGCCATCGAGGCCGTCAAGGCTTCCTACGAGTCTCCCGACCAGCCCAAGCCCTTCCTCCGTGAAATGGCCGCGCTGAAGGAGGTCGCCGAGGACAACGAAGTCGTGACTGCCGCCATCAACTCCATCAACCCCGCCGCATACCAGAACGGAGTTGTGACACATACACAGCTAGTCGACAAATTCCGCAAGCTTACCGACGAGGTACGACGGGCTGCGCTCCTCCCCGAGGACGCAGGTATCGCTGCTCACGCTGGGAACTGGGTGTTGAGCAAACTCATGTTCAGGAAGTCCGGCCTTGCGCAAGGTAACGATGTGGAGAGTATCCTCGCAAAAACCGAGACGTACCTCGAGGAGGGTGACATTGACAATGCCGCCCGCGAGATGAACCAGCTCTCCGGCTGGGCAAGGGCCCTTGCCAGCGACTGGTTGAGGGAGGCGAGGTTGCTCCTGGAGGTTAAGCAAGCAGTTGATGCATGCCTCTCCAATCACCCTTATCCATGACACGCAATTACTAATAGCTACTAGATTATCGCCGCCGAAGCCCGCATACAAAGCCTACGAGTAAAGTCGAAGCAATAGATTTTCAGATTTCGGGTTGGTTTCTTTTTCTTTGTCCGCAATAGACTTTTGCTTATGGAGGGAACGGAAGGGGAAATAGCAAGCAATAAAAGCAACCCTGTTTTTCTTCTGCAAATACATTGTCTTGTTTTTTTTGTGTCCAGAGCTTGAGAGCTGGCGTTCTGCTGGCTGCAATGGAGCGTGAGGGGGAGATGCGGAGGGGGGTTGTGCTTTTTTTTTGTTCATTAATTGCACGCGACCTATCTAGATCATGGCGGTGTACACACTCTTCCGTTTCCTGTCCACTGCCCTTGCTGCTCGTTGTGGCTCCCCCTGCCCTCCGTCCTGTCCTGTCCCAAGAAAGCAGAGCGCACGAAACAAATAACAATGGGAAAGACAACAGAAACGACAAAAGAAACCGAAAACCGCCTCCTTAGCCAACTTCCGCAGAGGGAAGAACCGCAATCGTTCCTCAACCTCTGCCGCTGTTCCTCAGCCTCCAGCCTCCTCCCCTCTCCTCGCTTCGTTCCCGGAGCTCCTACTCCGACGCCTCACTCTGGGCGGCTCCTCAGCTGGCCCTGGTACTCTGGTGGAGAGGAAGTCTAGGACCGCCTGGCTGCACCTCTCATCCACGAAGAGGTCCCGAATCTTGAACTGATCCTTTCCCCTTCTGATGTCCCTTCTCACCTCCGCCCACAGGATCTTCTGCTGGCGCTTCCAGTGGGGGCAATTCTTGAAGAAATGCTCCCGTGTCTGGGTCTTGTACCGGCACCACCAGCACTGGGTGGTGGGCCACCTCTTCGTCCACTCGTGGAACTGGCCAGTAAGACAATGACCCGTCTTCTTGTGGGTGACTTTGACGTCAGCCCACGCCTTTGCCTTCCACTTAGTCTCGGCTATCGAGGGCCCCACGTGCGCGAGGGACCTGGGGTTCTCCCGTGCCGGTCGTCGTATCTACCCGAGGAATTCCACCCCGTGAGCTTCGGGCTCGTCCGCCAGCTTGCCCTCGTCGGCCTTCTCATTCTCAGGAACCCCCTTGCGGGCGGGGCGCCACCGGAGTTCGAACGTCACCGCCGGCTCCCTCTGACAGAGGGTGGCGATGTGCCTCCTGGGCTCGTCCGAGGTCATCCGCAAAATAGTCGCTTGGGCATCCGTGAAGATCGTTACCCGACTCAGGGTGTGGCGCCGGCGGGCGGCTGTCTCCAGTGTTCGCACAATGCCTGCACGCTCGGCGTCATAGGCTTCCTGGAGAGGGCCCATGTGCACCATGTGGCCTTTCCTTGCGCCTGGTGATGGCATACCTCGCCGCGCCCGTGTCCGTCATGAACCGTCCGTGAAGACGGACAGCACAGGGGGCTGGGCTGGGGGCTTTCTGCTGTCCGTTTGCCTTTTGCCTCACCATCGATGATGATGGTCGCCTGAAGCGGGGTATTCCCCCCAGTGGGGGGGGGCTGTTGGAAGGAAGGGTGATGATTCATTGATCGCATGCGACCCTATCGGATCATGGCGATATTATGTGCAGTCCTATCCAGTTCACCGTCCGCCACGACCCCCCACAGTCCGCCGACGGCCCATAGCAACTCCCCCTGCCCCCGCCTGGCCTTTCCCAAAGTTAGAAATCGGAGTTGGAAGGAAGGTGTAGAATACCAAGTTGGTCTACAGATTGTTCTCGAGTGATTTGCAGTGAGTATCACAGTGGCGGCCACAATCGTGCACAGCATTGAGTCCTTCACGGCCAACTGCTCACTCGGGGACCAGAGTGAAAGAGCAGTATGGCAAAATCAATCGAGCTGTTTTCCGGGTCCAAGCGGAGCACAACTATGTAGGAACTCTCCAATTCCGCCCTAACACATCGATGCAATGCAAGGACGCTATCTATCGGTTTCAAACACGTTGCCAAAGAATGGACCGGTAAGACGCAGCGTCACACAGCAACCACGTACTAACGACGGATGTGTTTGGCTTTCCGTTACCCCGCACAGTCCAGAACTGATGCCTTGGGAAGGGGTTGGGATGGCGGGGGAAGCTGCACGATAGCTAAAAAGATGTGGAAAGCAGCCAGCTCCTCACATCCCACTTGGTATCTTCAACTGCACACGTTTTTGGAACCTCAACTGCAACAAACTAATATTTACGACTGGAATACTTCTGGCGATCTTGAGTGACGAGTTGCATATTTAACCAGAGGTAAGCTTTTTCATTTTATTTCGCATAATGATGGGGGTTTCGGCTGATGAACTCCAAAGATAGACTACCAAGGTAGATATCCAGAGACTTGCAGATATAATTACCCCGTGCGTGCTCCGAGGGGTACGTGGATGAACATCTCGTGCGTATTTTCCACGGCGACGAGAAATTAGCTGGATGTCGCATGGTTCTCACAGCGAGCCAGAGCTATGACGGAGACCATGACGGACATATTCATCACCAATCTGCCCTATAGGTTGAATGAGCACCAGCTCTATCGCGAGCTCGAGATGCCGTGCCGACAAGTCGAGATATATTGCTACTCGGTGTTCCTGGGGCGGGGAAAAAAAGGCAGCACACCGTGGGCGATCTTGACACTTCCCAACGAGGCCGCAGCGAAGACGTTCCTCAAGTGCTTCGGCAGCTTCTCGCCATCCACGAAGCCGCTAATACCACTGCTGATCAATAAGCAGCCTGTGCGGTGCCGGGCGAGCAACCGTCCCAGCCGCAGTGTGTTCCTGGTGAAGAGCCTGGCCACGCGCCAAAGTGAAGCCGAGGCTCAGCAGCAGCACCCACCGACGGCGCAGGCAGCGAATGATATCAGGAGCTTCCCTATCACCGGGTTTGAGTGCGGCGCTTGGTCGCCCGAGACGAGGGATAACAGTTCGGTGTTCAACAGGCGATATAAACGGGTGTGCAAAGGGGTCTTGCATTTTCGGCCGCGCTCTGTGCTGATCGATCTCGACTATAAGTGCGAACTCGCGGAATCCGATCCCGGCTGTGAGAGCAAATTCACGGAATTCGATCTCGACTATGAGCCCGACTATGAGGCCGAATTCGCGATGTTCGATGAGTTTTCCGAGGTGATAAAGTATGCGCTGCTCGTGCGCTATGAGTCTGTCGCCAGGATCGTGACCGACTCGAGAGATGAGATCTTCTTCACTCTGTTGTATGCCCCGAGGATGTACCTCAAAAAGACAATCGATGATGGAATGAATGAGTATCGGACCCGTGAGAGGATAGGTGGCATCGATAGAGAGCATATGGGCTATTCGGGGTTCTCGCTTGTGTACAAAATCAAACTCCTCAATGCGTCAGACCACATAAGCGTCCAACGGCTCGGAACGAAGGCTGGTATCCCGCCGATCAGTCCCCAGCGAATCCTGACGCTCCCGGCGAAACTGGACTTCATTACCGCCTTCACTAGTGTCATCAGCGCGCTGCAAGACGAGCGCGCGATACCCTACCGCCCCGCGTTCCAACTCAATGCTCTCATATCCAATGGCATCCTCCCGCCGGAATGTGTGCTGCAGCTCCTTCCGCGGGTACGCGAGCTGGTCACGGACGTGGGGGACCGTGTCGCCGGAGAGATATTGAAGGCATTTGTCATGGAGGATTTCGATCTCTTCGGAAATGCGGATGAGTCTTCGCTGCTGCAGATTCTGGAGATGAGGATCGAGAAGATGTCGGTGCTCACATTACAGGAACTCGAGGACCAGGACATGAAGTACAAGGATATGGCGTACATTCATCGGGTTATGATTACCCCCACCGGCGTGTTCCTCTACGGACCAAGATGGTATGGCGAAGCTTCCGTTATGGTCACAGGCGGCCTGTAATCATCGCTGATAACCACCACGTAAGCAGGGATGCATCCAACCGTGTCCTCCGCGAATACAAAGACTACCGAGATTACTTCTTGCGCGTCTCCTTCTGCGAGGAGAACGGCGAGCAGTTCCAGCACGAGGCACGTGTGACTTCCGACCAGATCCTGACGGACCAGTTCCTTGCACGCCTCGACCCTGCTCGGGGTGGGTGCATTGTCATCGCTGGCCGCAGCTTCGAGTTCCTTGGGTTTTCCAATTCCTCGCTCAAAGCGCAGACATGCTGGTTCATGGCGCCGTTTCACCATCCGTACGTAGGCGTGATTAACTCCAAGAAGTGTATCGAGCGCATTGGAAACTTCGACAGTATCAGGCAGCCCGGACGGTATGCTGCGAGAGTGGGACAAGCGTTTAGCGACACTATCGGCTCGGCACTCGTGGAAGCGGACCAAGTAGTGCTTCTCGCGGATATCAAGAGAAAGGATTCAGATGATATATGCAGGAATTTCAGTGATGGTGTGGGTAAGATATCGTGGGACTTGGTTAAGCGCATCTGGGAGACCTCGGAGCAGCTCCGAGAAGCGAAGCCGACTGTATTTCAGATCCGGTTTGCCGGAGCAAAGGGGATGGTGAGTGAGTTCGATGACGAAACTGCAGTCAGAGTCCCAGTTAACCTGTGTGCGGATAGATTGCCTTGGATCCTACTCTCAATGGCGACGAGCTCTGCCTCAGGGAATCAATGGTGAAGTTCGAAGGTTCCGAAAACAAGACTATCGAGATATGTTCTTGGGCGTCACAACACCCGTTATTTCTGAACCGGCCGTTGATCAAAGTTCTCGAAGACCGTCAGGTACATACATCCAAATCTCCGCCTTGCTCGATCCCTAGTGCTGAACCTTCATAGGTCAGCCCCGAGACCTTCATGTCACTCCAAAATGATGCTCTGCAGTATCTACAGGATTCCTCCAAGAACGCTCTGCTAGCCGCCAACTTCTTCCGGCGGCGGGGAATAAGCTCCCCGTCGCTCAAGCTGCCGTGGATGTTCGAGTGCCTCCACAACCTTGGGGTGGATTTCCGGGACGATCCTTTCCTTGTCCGTACGGTGGAACTGAGCCTGCTGATCGATCTGCGGGATATCAAATACAAGGGACGTATTCCGGTGCCGGAAGGGGTGACCCTAGTGGGAGTTATGGATGAGACCAAATCCCTCGAGGAGGGAGAAATCTACATCAACATGGACAACTCTGAGGATTTCGAGGGGAGGGTGATGATTACGAGGAGCCCGGTGCATCATCCAGGTGATTGACTGACTGCCCCCCCCCCCCAAGTACCCCGGCTTTGATACGAACAAAGAACTGACCCATCGTATGTAGGCGACGTCCAATGCGCAAATTCAGTTCGTGTCCCTTCCGGTTCCCCTCTCCGGCTCCTCCGGAACTGCGTTGTCTTCTCCCAAAAGGGGGATCGGCCGCTGCATTCCATGCTCGCCGGCGGCGATCTCGACGGAGATCTCTACAACATAATCTTCGACGAGCGCTTCCTACTTCAGGCCAAGGAGGACGCGGCCGACTATCCCCCGGCAGAGCCCATCGACCTCGGGCGTCCGGTCGAAGCCACAGACGTGGCACAGTTCTTCGTAGACTTCATTGAGAACAACCTCGTCGGCGTGATTTCCAACCGACACCTGGTGATCTCCGACCAGCAGCCGAAAGGGGTGTACAGCGAGGACGCCCTGACTTGCGCCCGGATGCAGTCGGTGATCGTCGACTTCCCCAAGACAGGGGTGAAAGTGACCAAATCCGAGATTCCCAAGGCGGACCGTGCAAAGCCAGACTTCCTCGCGCCGGGGCCGCGCATACTGATCTCGAAGGACAAGGTGTTCCACGAGCCCGAGCTCGCGAACGACAAGGACGAAGATACTTATGTGCAGGACTGGTATCCGTCCAATAAGGTGCTCGGCCATCTGTACCGTGCCATCAACGAGGACAAGTTCCTGGACGACATCCGGCAGCAGCTGGACCACTCGACGAGACGCCCAAACAGCTTGCTGAGCAATGTTTTGGCGTACATGGTGGGGCAGACGGAAGAGCTGCGGCTGCAAACGAACTGGGAGCAATACATCAATTGGGCCACCGACTGCAGGGAGCGCTACAACGAGCAAATGCGCACCTACATGATCCAGTACTCGGACACGCCGTGGAACTCGTCGCTGACCGAGGCCGAGGTCTTCGTCGGCACCATCATCGGCCGCGGGAAGCAAACCCGACGCCAGAGGGATTCGTCGGCGGCGATGAAGCGGACCTACGACACTCTCGTCGCTTTCGTCATCACTGAGCTGCGCGGGGAGGATGCGATCGAGGCCATCAGCAGATGCCTCGCGTGCTTGCACATCTGCTTCCTGGGCGAGGATGGGTTCAGGAGCTTTGCCTGGGTTGTCGTGAGCGTGTTGATGGCCGAGGTGGATGTGTTGCAGAAGAAGGCGAGGGCCCAGAGGTCGATGGCCGAGAAAGCCGCGAAGAGGGAGAGTGGCAGAGGGGAGAAGGCTGCAAAGGCGACGGCGGAGGAATCGAGGATGAGCTTGCTGAGGGAGTTGGAACGGCTGGCGGTCTGATTCGGCGGATTCATTTGTTTATCTCCTGGGATTTCGGTCTGTTCTTTTTTTTTTCTTCTTCACATTTCGGGTAGAATAGCAACAAGACGTAGGTCTCGGAGCTTGCCAATTGCAATGCGTATCCATAACAGGAGTATCATTTGTCCGCATCTGCGAGCCCCAAGGATTAGAGAGAATTAGTTGTCCATATTCACAACAGGGATAGCCACATAACACGACTAGAAGATAGAGTATGTAAAATGCCAGAAGAAAGCACCCCCAAAAAAAGCCAGTACTAAACACGAACTAAAACACACCTAAAAAAATCCCAGTAGTAGCAGATTGATAGAAAAAGAAGAAAATGAAAATGAAAATGAAAAGAAAGGAATAAAATCGAAAGGAACGCCAAAACCCCCACACACCATCCCACCCAGTAAAGTAGTTTTTTGCTATACAAGTTCAAAGTTTCGGTACATACCCAGCCACATTAGCCCCCACTCCTCCCGTTCAATCATCAATCAATCGACCAGGTCGAGAGCCGACACTTCCACCCGTGCCTCGTCTTCGCTAACCAGGATTCCGACCAAACATTCCTCTAGCATACCCTCGATGTTGACCCACGGATGGGTAGCATTGAAGAGCTTCGTTCCGTCCTTTCCGGCGCCCCGCATGAGTTCTTTCTCGCCGCCGGGATGGAATGGAATGTACGCAGAGATGTTGTAGACCTTGCCGTTCAGCGCCATCCAAACGTCATCCGGTAGCGACTTGTGCTGGGCTAGAAGCGAGGGGGCAACCTTGAGCAACCGACCGTGAGGGAGACTCTTTTATATCTGTCAGCCGATCCCGCTAACCCCACGTTTGGGTTTGGGAGGGGGGGAGAGGATGCTACCCGGAGATCGATTCCCGACTTTTGTAGTCGCGCCCAATCCAACGGCGAATGTCCAGGCTCCAGTAGAACCATCCGACTCTTGCTACTGCTTCCACCACTGCCACCATCGCGTTTAGGCAATGACAATCCATTCCCCGCCGCTACACCCGACGCACCAGCACCGACAACCTGTAGCCTTGACCTCGCGGCGCTGTTCGGATTCGGCGCAGCAGGACGCGACCACATCGACGGATTCTGATTCTTCGGGTTCCGACTCGGCACTGGCGGAGGAGCCATATTCCTGATCGGGATGAGCGGCGGTGGCATGCCCAGACTCGACCAAACACCCCCACCACCACCTGCACGCTGTGCCGAGTTCATCGCCGGGAACGAAGGTGGCGTGTCGTTGTCGGAATCAGGGTCGTCTAGTGAGATCATCGGGATTGTCAGCCCGTTGTTCGGGGAGAGACGGACTGGTCTAGCGCGTGGCGTGGTGCAGGGTGATTCCTCCTCCTGCTGCTTCTTCTGCTTATCGGCGGATAGACGCGCGTCGGTCTGGTCGGAAGTCGTCGTGTGGATGTCCGGGACGATGCACACGGCGCCATTGACACCACCAGCGGCACCACCCCGAAGCCTCTTCAATTCGGACGATGACTCGGACAAGCTGGACTGGGATTGCCTCAGGATGGTCGAGAAGAATGGCCACACCGAAAGAGGAGCCGCCGCCTCCGCCTCCTTGCCAGCAGTGGTCCCCGAAGAAGACGAAGAAGAAGCGGACATTGAAGTATTGATGTCCGATGCGTTGGTAGCGGGTCCACCTGAACCTCCTCCAGCGCTACCGGCCGTATCTGCATAAATGTACAGATGTCGATAGGCGAGGTAGGAGAACACGGCGAGAACGACCGACACTCCGACGAACATTATTACTTCTGTCCACACGCACGCGTGCGCACAGCTATAGACACCCACAAGCGCTTTTCTTTCTTTCTTTCTTTTCTTCCTCGACTCTGGAGGGAGGGTGTTCTTGCCACCGGAGAGAAGAATTCGCGAACGCGTTCAGCTTCTTTTCCCCCCCCTCCTTCGAGAGCCTAATCCCGTTTTCTTTTTTTCTATTATTATATTATTGAGTAACCGGTTCTTCGCTTTCCTCTTTTGCGGGGTTTTTGGGGGGGAGGGGGGAGGAGGTGCGGAAACAGATTGGACAGGTAGACGGCGGCGACACGGGGGTGGGTGCGGCGGTGTGGGAATGAGGTGAGTTGGAGGAGTTATCGTACGATTTCCGGGGAAAATAGTGTGCGAAGGACTGGCGAACTGGCAGGGCGGAAAGTAGGGTGAGGCGATATCCAATATGGGGGGAACAGGGGGGTTTTAGTTGGATGAGTAGGGCTGGATTACTTAAGAGCATGTGGTAGAGAGGATGGACGAAGGTTAACCATACATACTTATCTACTAGTTGGGATCGTTTTTTCGCGATTATTGTTCTAACCGAGCACAGCTCGGGAGTATAATGATTGTTCTAATTTCTATATATCCCGATTTTCTTCGAGTTCAGGATGCATACTTTCCGTGCGTTCTCTTCACTGCGAATAGAGAGACACAGCCACTTTCCTCTGCCTCTCCCAAGTGGTCCCGCGGATCGTCTAGAAACGTAGTCATTACCGTTCTCCGCAACATTCCTATGGGTAGCAACCCTGGGAGACATTCCAGTGTGAGCCCTCACAGGGTTCCAGACACAAAGCGATAAGCCCCAAAAGCCGCAACTGCAAGATGGGTATCTAGATGGGGTATGTATCTATCCATCTATCTACTCTTCTCGTGGAATAACTTATGTATGTACCTACGGAAGGTACATAGCTCCCTGTGATTGAGCCGACCCCGGCAACGCCAAATCTGCTAGTCATGTACAGAAATCCTTAACTTTCGACTTCAACCCCCCACCATCGCGCAAGGCAACAATCCACAAAGCACACCCGGTCGACTCTCGCCTCCTCGACTCCTCGGTTTCCCAGTGAAATCCATGTCCCTCGTCAACCTTGCACACGTGTGTTCGCACCTCCAGAACGCGACGAAAGCGCGTCTCGGCACCACGAGCGTTCCAAGCACGAAGCTGATTCTGGCGCTGGCTTTGGGGCTTCAGGATGCGGGCTTCATCTCGTCCGTGACGCGGGGGTCCATCACGGGTCCCGACGAGGTTTTCGTTCCGACGGTGCAGGAGAACGTTGCCACTCGACGACTGTGGCTCGGACTCAAGTACTTCGATAACGAACCCGTCATGAGCAAGCTCTCCCTCGTCTCCAAGCCCACGCAGCGGATCTGGATGGGCGTCAAGGGTCTCGAGGAGATTGCGAATGGGAGGAAGTTCCAGTACGTCGAGGGCTTGCAGCCCGGAGAGGCCCTGTTCTTGAGCACCGAGAAAGGTATCTTTGAGGTCCGCGATGCAATCGAGAGGATGATTGGCGGTCAGTTGTTGGTGAGGGTGAGGTGAGATGTGCGGAACATCGGGAGGGAGGTGGGGACATCCGTCAAAGGAAGAGGAATGAAATGATGAGGGGACGAGGTGAAGCGACGGGATTGTAAATAGTCATAAGTTGCCCTGGCCCGGTCAGACCGTCGTATTTAAAAGACTCGACCCAGAGAGCTGTCAATCAAGCTCTTCTAATTTCTCTTCACGTCTTCTTTCAGGTGGGCGGCTGTTGGGACCATTACAGGACATCACCATTGGCACCAAGCTCTCACGATCTCAAAATGCAACTAAGAAATACCTGTTAAACGAACAAAAGGAGAAGCTATCTTGGATGCGAATTGCTACAACGTTGACGACAGACATCATCAGCGCAGCAAGCAACCAAAGCCAGCGAACGAAAAAGAAACGCCCTCCGCATCAGCTCTCGAGCAAAACGACAAACCAAGCATAAATGACGCTCATCTGCAGCTTTGAAGGAACGACGCCATGGTCCTGAGCTCTTATGGGTAGGTACACTCCTCAAAAGAAACAAACATGCGCTACTACATAGCAAACACGACGACGCTGCGTGGAGGAAATGTTGCGAGGGGCATTCGAAGTGGGCGTATCTGTGGTCACATCGTTTCCAGCAAGATAGCTGCCACGTAAGATGGGGGTTGATCCGGTGCTTCGAGGTGGTTTGGTAAATCACCAATGTAACAGTCGATCATGGCTCCCAGAGTTTGCCGCGTCCTCTGGCAACGCCTCTTGGAGGCCCTCTGAGGATAAAGTCGGGAGGATTCGAGTCCCTCGGAGATCTTCCGCGCCCCCCACCGCCGAATCCATTCGGAGAGATGGGAGACCTCGGTTCGTTGGCATTCCAACTGTCGCGTCTCGCAGAGCCTCCTCCACCACGGCCCCCACGATAACTGCCAAATCCACCGCCACCTCTCCCGCCCCTTCCGCTTCCGGGCGACGCTGGTGAGCGAGGATTGCCAATCGCGTGGTCGTAATGGCGCTTCTTCTCCATGTACTCGGTCTCCTCGCGCTTCACCAATGCTGCAACATCTCCACTCCCAATAGTAGGAACGCCATACAGTTCCGCCCAATCCCTCAGCAGCTCGTTGTTGGTAACCACCAACACTTTCTGCTGCTCAACCACTCCCTTCACCACGAATCTGTTCAGATGGTAGACTGCGCAATTGAGCAGCTCCTTGATATAGCTGGGCGGGTGCTGGAGTTCTGGGTCACTAGCAGCGGGAGTACCAGCGCAAGCAGCAAGACATTCCTCCCAGCTGACGAACTTCTCGGTGGGACCTTGGATACGGACACCGGTGATCTGCTGACGTCCGGCGGCGGTCTGGGCACGATCAAAGAACCGGATCGATTCGCGCGCGTGTATGTTGGTGTTTTCGGTTCCCTTCTTGAGTGTGTCGAGCGCATCGAGAGCTATAGTGTACAACTTTAGCCGCGGAAGCTGCAGGGGGAAAGGGGGGAGGACTGACTCTCGAATGGCACAATCATGATGATACTCCCAGCCGAGACGAAGCGCTTGAGTTCGGGGATGCTGGCGGTGAGCGCCGTGTGGTCGCATACACAGTAGATGACCTTGCGCGTGGGGCAGATGAGGGTTCGGTCATGATCGACTTGAGTTTGCAGCTCGTCAACGGTATGCTGCAGACGAGCCACAGCCAAGCGCTCCAGCTATTTGATTTCCCCTACGGATCAGCTTTGTCTTACGCGATGATAGGGAGGGGACAGTGAACGCACGAATGTAGTGTTGGATGTAGACGACTGCATTCTCGGTCATGTTTTGATGTAAACTTTCGGCTATAGTGGGTGCGATGATTCGGTGGATTGGAAGTGATTTATATACAGTCTGTTTCTTGTACTACTCTCCGATGATGTTGGAGCGAGCAGAGGCAGGGAGGGGAAGGGAGGGGAAGGGAGATGAAGGAGGGGAAGGAAGGTGGAGGAGGGGGGTATGTAGAAAGTGATGGTTGGGAGTGGGGAATGTTGAAAGAAAGAAGGAAGAGCTTGTGGGAGCGAATGATGTGTATCTAACTAACTATTGGGGGCCAACAACCGAGTCATCCATGCTGAGCCATGCATAGATACTTCATGATGTCTTACCACAGTCGAGGGAGGATTAGGGTTTTTCTCAACCTTGGACGCTCAAATAACTCAACTTTATGGTCAGGAAGCCACTGGCTGGGCATGCTCCTCGTATCTATCCTCAGGGCTGTTCCTTTGACGAATTGTTCGCGTCCACTGTCCACTACCGCCGATGCGGCGGAGCCGAGACGCGTCCAGTCACACTCGTGACATAGTCTACTCAACTTCGCCTCATAGGTATCGTCAGCGGTGTGCGCGAATAGGGTTGACTCCAGCCCGTTACTGGATGTATGCTATCTGAGCCATAGGTGGGAACCCACAACCGGCAGGTATTACTATCTACAATCTCGATTCTTCTGACGAGAAACACTCGGTGAAGTACAACGGAACAGTCACTCCCTGTTCCATCCTATCGGCTTCCACTTCAACTCTAGACCGAAAACTGAGTACCAATTAACCGAGCAAGGCAGGGAGTCATCGTGAATCGTATATCTTACTCATCGTCATGGCATCCTGCTATGTGTGAAGCGGCGAATAATCAACCACAGCTTCGTATACCGACGATGTGAAGCGAAAGGAAGACGTATTGCATCTCATCGCGCACCTGTTCCGGTGCCGAGATTTCTAGCTCTGTAGTGGTGCCTAAATATCTTTGCCCTCTGCTTCCGCCTTCCACCTTAGTAGCCCCTTTGCCGCCTCCTTTCTACTGGTTCCGATCATCGGCCACAGCCTCTTTCAATGCATCCTCCCTTCTTCCAGCCCGAATGTCACTGGCTGCGGAATTTGAGCATGCACACGTCTGCTCAAGCATCATTGCAATTTTCATAGTCCCAGCTTGGCCCTTAGCAACGGTGACGATCCTAGGAATAGCTTGTCCTCCCTAGTTCAGTCTTTTAGCGTGGACTAGATTAAGAGGACTGCAGTCGACTAGCTGGCCTTGGAGAGAGGCTTCTTCTTCGCTCGAAAACACCCCCTGCGTTGGTTTAATACTAATTCGGCCGCTCCTGTCACTCGGTTCCTGGATATCCAACTTCTCTATACGAAATCCGCCAAAGCCAGAGCAATAGACGTCAAGGAGTGCCTGATGCGCCAGTATAAGATGAAGAATCTCGGACCAGTCAAGCAATTCTTGAGACTCGAAATCAATCGACTACCCGACAGCTCTATCACACTTGGCCAACAGTCCTACATTGACTCGATCCTACATCGATATGGTATGGGAAACGCGAAATACAGTCAATACACCAATGGATCCTAAGACCAGACTGGATTACGTTTCGAATAATGCCGATGCCGAAGCCGGTCAAGTATTATACCAGTCTATTGTCGGAAGCCTTATGTACGCCGTTGAAGCAACTCGACCCCGGTATCGCATTTGCTGTGGCCGCTCTCAGCAGATAGCTCCTCAAGCCATACAAGAAGCATATGACGGCCGCCAGCCGAGTCCTTCGGTATCTTAAGTCTACCGCAGACGCTAAGCTGGTTTCCCCTGGTCTCGGAGGGAGTTCGGAAGGGCTAGTCGGCTATACGGACTCAGACTGGGGCAGGCGACAAGCACGATCGGAAGTCTCAAGGTGACTACATTTTCAAAATGGCCGGAGCACCAATTTTCGTGGAGATCGAAGAAACAGACTGTCGTTGCAACATCGACTACCGAAGCAGAATACCTTGCTTGTTCGGAAGCAACCCGAGAAGCCCAAGGATTCGTATGATACCTACGTCAAGACGTTACCGGTGAAACCGTGGTTCCACTTATTTACTGCGATTCGAATGGCGCGCTGAGCACCATTCGTTCCACGGTAACCGGCGACAAGGCCAAGCATATCGATGTGCCTTTCCACAATTCTCGACATCTCGACGCTGCCGGTATTGCCAAACCCACTGAGCTCGATGCTCCCGGGAGCCTTACGGACATCATGGCGAAGGCCCTTCCCTCGGAAAAGCATCAGTATCTTACTCAGGAAATCGACCTGCGCTCACCAACACGCTCACCCCGATAAGTGGTTCCTACACTTCCCGAGGCAAGTAGTTAGAAAATCCCCTTCGCTCCTATGGGGGTTTGACTGTGAATAACTACTGGGTTAGTTTTGCTTTCAACTTCTGAGGTTTCCAAGCCATTCGTGGTATAAAGTTTTTGCGTTTGACTTTGATGCGAACATAAAATATCACTCGTGCATCCTAATGCAATTGTTGTAAGGTACGCTTGTTTTTTTGTTTAATCATTGTTCGCATGCGGCCTGTGTAGATCACGGTGAAATTATGTACAGTCCGCTCCCGTCCGCGGTCCGCGCAAGGCGGCTCGTTGCGAGTTCCCTTTGCCCTCCGCCAAGGCCTGTCCCGAGAAAGAGTAGATGCACTCCAAAAAAGATGACAACGGGAGAGAACAAAGGAGATCGCGACTTGCCCCCTAACCCTCGCCTGCCGGTGACATGAAAGAGGGCGTGGGAAGGAACAGCGGAAGCTCCTCCCCGACACCCAACTCGTTTTCGGCACCCAGCGCCTCCGCCTCCGCCCTTCTTTCTTCTTCCCGCTCCCTCCCCCCTCGGAGCCCTCGCCCCGACACCCCGCCCCTCGCGCCCTCCCCAGCCGGTACCAGCCCTCGCACATCCTGTAGACGCAAGGAAATCTAGCACCGCCCGACCGCACCCCCCATCCATCGGCAAGCAGGTCCCGGTCCTTCCACCGGCTCTTCCACCTCCCGGCCTCCTCTGCACCTCTGCCCACAGAACTTTCTGCTGCGTCCTCCATTCCGGACACACCTTGAAGAGGTGGTCTGTTGTTTGCGTGGGCACCCAGCACTGAGCGGAGGGGCGAACCTTCGCCCAGTGCAGGTACTGTCCTATCCGGCAATGCCCCATCTTCAGCTAGTAGTACCTCGAGGCGAGCCTCCTGGTGCTCCCAGCAACCGTGCCGCCTGGCTTGTGACTTTCCGGCATTTTATATTTCTTCCTGGAAGTCCGCCCTCCAGCCCACTGTCGCGCCTCCACCCACTTCTTCTCGGAGATTTCCCGCTTGGAGTTTGCGAGCGATCTGGGAAGCGGCATTGGGGGTGTCTGACTCCTCCGCCGCAATCTTCGCCCAATTGTCGGCCTTCTCATCACCTGTAACTCCTTTGTGCGCCGGGCACCACCTGACCTCGATGACGATACCCGGTCTGGCCCTCCGCAGCGTTGCGATGTGTTTTCGAGCCTGGAGCGCGCACCTCTGGCTGGGACCAGGCTCCTCCGAGGCCATCCGTCTGATGGCTGCTCGTGCATCAGTGCAGATCGTGACCCTCTCTGGTGTGATCTGTCTCCTCGAGACCGACTCCAGTGCTCGCGCGAGGGCAGCACACTCCGTGACGTAGGCTTCCCGGTCGTATCCCATGTGGGTTTTGATGCCCACCCAGGACTGCCCCCTCTTCCACACCACCACGTACCCGGCGGCGCTGTCGTCCAGTCGTGACCCATCCGTAAACATGATGAGTCTGGGTCTCTCTTTCTCAGCCTCAGCCTTGGCTTCGGCCTCCTCCTTCTGCAAGAGTTCTGCCTCAAAGGGCTCTGGTTCTTCTAGCAAAACCGTGCTCTCCACTCTGCCAGCGTAGGCGAGGGATTGCTAGGTATGCTTACGTTGTGTACTCGATATCAAAGCGGTATCAATTTGGAGACGGGGGCGGAGATGTGAGAAGGGGAACGCAAACGATCGCTAATGCACATGCCACGCCTAGGATAGATTCCTTTAGTGCAAAATACCGTGCTGTTTTTTTAATGGAAAGCCCCGTCTTGGCGCCGAGTAAACACACTAACATACGTTCGCAATATCAAAATCGTGCCTTGATCAATTTTTCAAATTTGTAGACATTCTATCTACATACTTATCTATCATCGTTACCAAAGACCCCAATCCTGCCACCGAAAGTCATCCTCAACACCGTCATCCCCGTCAGATTCCTCTGCATCAGTGATTTGTGGTGACTTATGATACAAGTGAACGTCTGGCCTTCGGCCGGAGCACTGGGCAAATTAATGAGGCTTTTGACATATCATTTGTTTCTCCGTTCCTAAATCCGTGTGCCCTGCTCATCCCACTGTGTTGCTACATACCTTGGTACCTACGCTTCTACATCTGCTCGATCGTACCGCCACTTCCCACTCTACCCCAGACAAAATGTGTGCCACCATAGCTACATAACTAGGCTGAATGCATGTATGAGCAAACAGAAAAAAGCAGTTGCTTCATCCTTTTGAGCAGTTCGCCGGCGATCACAATTGTTCTTCACGAGGCCGTCTTTGCCGCCACATCTCGCTGTCCATACCACGTACGTTTACACACCCTTGCTACGCGCTACTCCGCGCCATCTGCTCACCTGTCTTTTCCGCTCGCCTGTCTTTGCCGTGCGCCGTGCCTGTCATCTCGCTGCGCACCATCCGTTCACCTATCCTCTCGCATGTCCGCTTGAGGGGTTCTCGATTCCCTCGGTTCGATCTCGACACGCCGAATCCGCTCGATACGCTGAGTGCGCTTGATACAACCGTATTTTCTCGCCTCATTGCGATTCGTCACTCTGTTCGCAGAGAGGGTCTGAGCCACCTGACCGAGTGTGCATTGCAGTGCGATGTGGTCACATGTTGAGGTCGAATCCACTAGTCGCTCGATACGTTGAATCCACTCGATACGCTGAGTGCGCTCGATACACCCGTATTCGCTTGCCTCACTCGCAATTCGTCACTCTCGTCTGCCCTCTCACTGTGCGCTGTCTGCTCCTCACCGCGCGCCGTCAGCTCGCCCGTCCTGTCGCCGATCTCACGCCGCGCACCGTCCGCTTGGCAGTGATTTGCCACTCATCGGCAGGTGACATCCCATGAGATTTGAGCGAGGTTGGAACGAACTTCTGAAGAAGTCGGCAGTAGCACCCTCAGCTGCACTCCGTTTTTTTGTGCCTCAGTGCTGTCCCCCATGTCAGTGTCCACCATATCAGAGTTGCTCCGTTCTCTGTAACTCACTACCTAACGTTTGCTGGGATCGGAAGAAGCGTCGAATCTTCTCTGGACAGTGGAGCAGTCATATTGTTTTATGGGTTGGTGTTCGCGAGGTGCTCCTAATGGTAACGTCATCTGTAACCACCACTGTGGAGTTATCATGTAGATATGTGTATATCAACCGCGATCACTGCCGATCACCAGCGCTTTTCACGAGGCCATCCTTGCCACCACCGTCCAGATTATGGCACCTCGAGGACCCCATATACCATTTAGATGTCTGAGTAGCTTTTGCGGTCAACCTCGCACTTCCTATAGATACCAGTACAAGAAGCGTTTGACACACTGTTAGTAGTTAGTAGCAACTTCTTCCTTTCTTACATAGCTTTCGGGTTTGGTGCCAAGTATGAGGGCTGCTGAGACCACGCTCGACCACGCCTATCGAGGCCATGCGCGCGAAGCCCACGCTCACCAGGGTTGAGTCGCCGATGATGCACGAGGCCACACATGAGTCGTCAATGGCGAGTGAGGCCGCCGTAGTGTCACCAGTGGGCGTGAAGCCACAATATGGGACAGTGACAGGTTGACTGAAATCTCAGCATCTGCGCTGGGAGATATCCCCAAGCATCGGAAACTCCGCACGATGGCCTCTTGCCCATTACAAAACTTCTCTCATACCCTAGCCACACAATGCGTCATGATTCATCACACTCGCGACCCCCTTCGTACGGGGGCCTGGCCGCTGGCAGAACTTCAGAGGGGAACGGGTATCTTGTGTGCTAGCTGACTCATCGTTGGCAGCGGACTGGCGGCGCAGAATATCCTTGAGAGTTCGTGGACAGGTGGCACCAGGGAGTCAGGAACGGAGGTGTGATGAACGCGGGTATGGAAGTCGACAGCAGGGGCGTCGCGATTATGGATAGTGACCTGGTTTCATCAGCTTTTCAATCAGCGTTTGTATTCTCATATCGTCCATGACATTCGATAGAGTACATCTTATGTATGATCCTACTCCCATTGGTGGTTATCTTAATACGTGGTGGGTTCCATTGGTCGGAAGTGTCCTCACCGCCGAAAGTTGAGTCCCGTGACGTTGCAGGATCTCCGGTGCGCTAGCCATAAGCACACTAGTAACTAATTACACGTAAGTTCGGCTCCAAGACATCGCTTACCGCTAAAAAAAAACAGTGCCTCTTACGTGAGTACAGTAATACGGTATCAAGTGTTCTCGAACGAGAAAACCTTGCGATTTTTTAGCCACAACAGCGAGACAAAGTCAGTTCGCTCGTGAACACGAGATGAGCGCTATGCAGGTATGCTATTTATTTTACCTATTTAATATAAATGAGACCAGGCATAATTTGATAGAGAGGGCGGGCGCAGGATCAATTGGTGTCGCTTCCAGTAAAGTAAATAAAAATACGGCGGAACAATCCATTTCTGTTGCGAAGCAGCGACATTGTGTCTTGCATCCGAAAAAAAAAGGATGAACTTCAAAGCGAGCACACATGAAAAGGAAATGAAGAGTCATTCACTTCGAATGGCTAGTCAATTATTTTGAGTGGCTAGTTAACAAGTCTGGGTGATTAAGTATGTAGCTAGTCAATAGGTTAAATTGACAAGTCAAAAACATACATATCTACGTTCGGGGGTGCACTGGCTTTCTTTTTCTCTGTGGCCTGTGGTTGTACTGTGTTGAATTGTGTTTCCAGGTATTTAAAAGGGTTTCTCGTTCTCTAACACATATTTCGCCCAGTAGATGTGAGCAGAGAAGTAGGTATCCGGCGATGATATCACCGGGAGACAGTACTCATTTCCAATATGACGGCAGGGCGAACGAGCAGAGGAAAGCTGGAGGACGGAAGAAAGTGCGGAAGGAAACAGGTACATGAACCCGGCTACGAAGCTGTGATTCACTCCGGTTTTGCGGTTTAGCAGAATGTTGAGTTGGATACATGGGGGTCAGTAGGTCTTGTGGAAGTAGCTCCTGATGAACAGTCGTCGTTTCCTCTGAGAGCTCTGGAAGTCCAATTCCCCTCCGTTCTTTCTGGAAGGAAATGGGCTAGTTACCGTTCCACGGAGAAAGGGTCATCGCTCCGCCCTCCCCCCTTTCCCGAAAACAGACCAGTACATACCCTTGGGTGGAAAATATATGCTGAAATGTGTACCACATTTTCTTTCTTTCTTTTGAGATCTGTGTTTGGAATCTTCCCTTTCTTCTGGCAGGTTAATTTCTAGACCGTGATCGGTGATGGACGGATGCAAGAGGAGCAATCCGTGTCGACGTCACTGGCTCATCCATTGGCCATCGAACATCGACCATAGACTATCCGTCATCAAGACCAATGTGAGAACAGGCTCCAGGCTCCAGGTCTTTGCGAATGTGACCGGGAATGACATTGTTCGGGTGCCGTGTTGATAAATACTTTCTGCTTACAAGCGGTAATGATATGTGTGATGTGGGCCTCCCACCGGATGGCTTCCTTTTGGTTTCTTCGGTGGCGATTCGAAACGATGAATGCTGTTGCGTGTTTCCGGTGCCTGGCGTTCATTTGCAGTGAGTTCTCGCTACCGGGCTATGGATGATATGTATGTATTACCGCATGATGTCAAGGCCAGGAGAAAACGAAGTAAACGGTAATCCTATTTATCCGGAAAATGATGTATGTAGTTGCCAGCGAGCAGTCAGGCCCATTCTACGATCTTGGCAGTGCCATGCGCTCAGAGCCTTGCGAACATGGGGAAATCGTATCATCCTCTCATTGGAGTTGTAGGGCGGCCTACTGGTACAAGCCCATGGGTGATTTGCCATCTGCTTAGCTTAAGGCATGACAAGACTCTGAACTGGCGAGCGCCAGTGTGCAGAGTTCCGGACACTGGTCTTTCAATCGGAAGCAAGTGCTTGACTTATGTACCGCTGGACCCAAATACTGGAAAGCGCCCACCCGGGCGCGGGATCTTCACAACTAGCTGTAGGGGTGGATGTGGGATCCTCCTGTCGAAGGAGTGATGATCGGGCTTCTGTTTCATTCGCGCGGCACTTTCCGGCCAGAATGCGTGCCCAAGCGCTGTCGAGCCTGGGAGCCGCTCTGTATCCCCAAGGCTGAGATCGTATGCACCAACGAGTCTCTGGTAAGAATACAAGAGTCACCTCACAATCGACTCTTGGAAGCATTCACGCCCGCCTCTATTGCACTAATTACAGCAACCTCAAATCTCGTCCCGCATGCCAACAAGTCGGTCGGAGCGGTATCGTACAGAATTGAAGGCCCGCCACCTTCGACCCAACAGGAAGAAATCAACCCTGTCGTTGCTTATGCTTCTGGTTCTTGGAGCAGATAATGTAGACCCGGTTCTTTCTGCGGACGGACTATTGCGAGGCAGATTCGTCAGTGAGGCATCCTTCCAGCGGGCAGCGAGCGGTACGAATGCTAGAAGTTGAGAGAAGAAAATGTGGGCGATGTCACCTTCCGGCGATGAGTGGCGTTTTAGGGTTGACATACCATGCATCCATCACAAAGCTTCTTGACCGAAGACCGCACCTTCATGCCGCGCATTTGCGCCTGTTGTTGGGACAGGAGCGGGGCACTCAGTATCCGTGGAATCCGAGGCCGCGAGCTCAAGGTGTTCGGGATAGAGGTGAAGGACCGGGTGATGGCCGCCGGAGAAGTGGGAAGGTGAAAGATAGACGCCATCCGAGGGAGACGGCGGAGGAGAGTCGGGGGAGTGAACAGCATGACTGGACGGGCGTGGGCGTGGGCGTGGTGGGGTGGGTGGTGGTTGTGGTAGTGCGTTGACATGAGGAGTGAAAAGCCGGGCTGGTCCTAATGGGGCAACGCGCCGTTATCATGGCATCCCGTTCAAACGTCCCACCATTTTACCTGTCACACCCAACACTATTACCAACTATGCACATACTACCACTATTACCCTACCACTACTACCCTACCACTACTACCCTACCACTACTACCCTACCACTACTACCCTACCACTACTACCCTACCACTACTACCCTACCACTACTACCCTACCACTACTACCCTACCACTACTACTACCACTACTACCCTACCACTACGTTCCAACTGCTACTCTCCTCCTGGAGACCTCCCACTATCCGCTCCCAACACTCCAAGACTTCCTACGACGTCATCGACGAATTCTACTCCCCATCACGCCACATTTTGGGCACCGCTTGAGTCAAGCCTTCTGCGCTGACGGTCCCGTGCCTCGCACACCGACTAGGCACTGGCTATTGTTACACACTATAATTGTTACACACTTCAATTGTTACACACTTCAATTGTTACACACTTCAATTCCTGCAGTATCCAATCATCGTACTGAAGCCTACCGCCGACCTGAGTGACGGGCGAGACGGTGTAAGCCTCTCGGTGTGCAACATGGGAAGGCTCCCCCTCTTTCTCTACTTGCCCTGTCCCATTGCGCGTCCCATTCCGTATTTACATCATGGCGAAACGGAAGACCGTTCTCGCAACTCTCTGTTCGTCGAATCCTGTGGACCGAACACATTCCTATCAGGCACATCGAGGAGATATGACGGCGCAGCCTTACGCACTTCGGGATTGGTGCTCACGAGCGTCTGGCTACGAGCGATTGCGGTGTCGTCTTTCCATCTGCCGAAAGCCCATGGGTCCTTGAGCGATTGTTGTGCTCGCAATGATCTCATCTCTCCCCCGTGTTGGATTTGTGCGCTGATCCATCTACTTCGCGCACACTGTTCACCCGAGTGCACACACTGCCTAGCCGTCTGGATATGTATGTTGACCGTATCCGTGGCTTGCATCCGGATACGCACACCTTCACAGGGGATCCTGCCCTCCGCGCAACAAACTGCTACAGCCACCCTAGCGGCATCTTCCAGCCACAGCCAGAGGCCGAGTGAGCTCATGGTGGTAGGCTTTTAGTCACAACTACTCGCTTTTTGTACCTATGGGAACGGTCGGGTCTGTGTGCGGGTTTCCGATGTTCTCCATGTCTACATCAGCGAGAATGACATCAGCGGCATGAGGTGCCATTGGATCATTTGGCATCCAGCGCCCCCGCTGCATGTGACCGTCGCAAGGCACGCTTGATACTGGGTTGGGTGGAGAACGGCGGGAAGGAGGTCAGTCTGCGGACAAGACCCCGGAAACTGAAATTCGACAGAGCTCAGTCCTTCCGCGGTCTTTCCTACATGCGCGGTTCCCTAGTTCCTCGGTCTGACCCGACACTTGCGGGGGGTTTATTGTTTTCCCGAGTAGAGACCTGGGGTCAATCTAACCAGTGCGATCTCTATTGAGAAGGGAGTAGTCACGCCATTTTCATTGCACACTGCCCTGTCAGTTAGACTGCGTATACACATGGCCTGGCGGTGCACTCCTCTGGATATCACTGATAACATCGGGATCCATTACGGAGGGAAAAGGCTTAGTATCCCGGGCGTATATAAGACTCGGAGTCGGCTCCCGGATTGCTGCTCTCATCACCAGCACACTGCTTGCCCTTGCCAAACCTGCGGATATCCCAATCCCCAATTCTGTCAGTCGGTTCGAGGTCGAGAGCCCTACCCCTCCAGTAAGCAACGCGGAGAATTCATAGCAAAACTTACCCATCCTCAGCGTCAAACATGCCCCTCGGCAGTCTCCCCGCTGAGCTCCTCCTCAACATCCTTTCCTTCCTTGACAACCTCGACCATGTGTCCTCCACCAACCGTATTCTCTCAGCCGCCTCCAGCGACCTGCAGGCCAGACAACTCCGCTCCAAGCTTGCCGGCATCCAGCACGCCGAGCTACTCATGAAGATCTGGTCTCCACCGTCATTCTTCCGGCGCGATGACTACGGCAGACGTCAAGCACAGCATGCGTGTGCCTCGCAGCCGCAAGACCTGATCAACATGCTCTGCGATCCCCACGTGGTCCCGCGGGTGGAGGCATACATAGATAGTCTAGGCGGCAAAGCTTCGGTTGTCCAGCAAGTGGCCGAGATCCTGATAACCGTGGCCGACTTCAGCGGCTTCCGCAACCACATCGAATGCATGTCCTTTGCCAGTACAATGGTCATACACCTCTGGTCCGCCGAGCAACGCTATAGTCACGACACGGATGGGTATATCGCGAGTCTCCTGGAGGGATACACATTCCGCGACCTGATCGCGACGGACCAGTATCTGATGGAGCTGTCAGTGGATACGCAGAATTGGCTGGTTGACTGCTATAACGCCCTAAGTCAGTATCTGAAGCCACCGTTTGTCCCTCATGGACTGCATGGAGAGGGCATGTGGCTGCAGAGAGTGATCGCGATGGTGGGCTCTCCCGCGTTTCCCATGTTTCATCACCATCACTAAACAACAGACAGGGAGGTATGCAAGTAGTGCTGGGCATGCTTCGGCTGAAGGCCTGCTGCAACTAGAGCACGAATCTACGGATCCAACAGCTAGATCACACCCCCAGCAGCATGTGGTGGGGTGAAGGTGATTTCCGTAGGGCCTCCTCATTGTAAGGGGCTGCGTGCTTTGAAGTTCTTATTGTACTGCTACTTTTGCTTAAATATCGGTTTTGCTTTGCTTTCATTTACTCCTTCGTGTGTTGCTGGGAGAGTAGCTGCGTTTGCTTTTTCTCCGATCCCTTCGAAGTGCGTTGGCGCTCCGGATGTGACAAAGAAAAATAGATGGAAAACCACAAATTGAAATCGTCCCAACGCAGTCCTGCATCAGGGGAATCTACGATGCGTATACATTATCATCGCTCATCACTCGACTGCCTTACCAAGAAACGTAGCAAAATTGCTCCTTTATGCTATCTACGCGAATGCGCCTGGCGCTTGAGTGTGGAGCGGTTTACCTTTTTTAGAATGCTTTCCTTATGTGTGAGGGTGGGAAGTACGTATGTCGGAGCTACCAATGTAGGCGCGCATGTATGATTGTATGTATGATTGTACGTATGATGTATGATTATATGAATAATTGTATGTATGTAGGAAGTATGTATGTACGGAGGGAAGGAAGAATGTAGACAGCGCGAGTCGTACTTTGTTATAGGGCATTTTATTCTTTACTTTGGAGGAAGAGGATGGGGAGCAGGGCTTGTGTCATAGTGTTTTCTTTTTCTTTCGTACAATGTGTCGCACAGCCCAGGGTGGGGCCCGCCCTTTAGATATGCATGCATCGAGTGGAGGCCTTGTCAGGGCGCAGATGCACACCGGTTGCTCTAACAGTCGTTGCTCATGTCTGACACGCTCATACGTGCAATAGCTACCTAGTCAAGTAACCATACGCACACAACACAGGTAGTTATCTAATGTAAAATGCATTGTAACATAGGTGGGTAGACTAGGAGTAAGGCATGTGTAGATAAGTGGTACACGTAGAGAACGAACGGAAAAGAGAAAAAATTCTATCCAGCAGGCAAGTGAAAAAGTAAAGTAAAACAGAAGTGTGAGAAAAAAGCACCAACATTGTCGGTTCACCGATTACAAACTCAACATCTAGTCAGAAGAATTACCGCAAGCAGTTGGCACGGCTCCTTCGAACGCTCCATCCCACTATGTCTATTCGATCCTCTTCTTCCCCTCCTCCAAGTGCATCAGCCTAAGGTTGCCGCCGCCGAGGCTCTCTCCCCTGCTGTGGTGACCGCCCGCAGGAATGTGGTCTATCCACTTGCCAACGATCACGTCCTTCTTGGCGCGGTTGAGCGCATCGTTGTAGCCCTCCGCCGCGTGCGCTGGGACATTCAGCTTCGGCCAGCTGACGTAGAGCATTCCGTACTCCTTCAAGAACATAGCGGCCCAGAGAGCAACTGCGAGCCAGAATAGTACGAATACGCGCATGGTGAGTTGACCGCTGGTGCCCTCGCCCTGACGAGGAAGGACAAACGTGGCGAACTCAAAGAACAGCGCCGCATAGAGGATGTAAGGGACACTCTGGACCACGATGGGGCGGCGGTCGACGAAAAGGAGCGTCGAGGAGATGTTGTTGGCCGAAGGGAGATAGTTGCCAAGGAAGAGATCGTAGGCATCTTGTCGCGGCCCGTCAGCGAAATTGTTGCGGAAGTAGCGGGTTATCGAGTTGGAGAGATCAGCGAGTGCTCCAGCTTTAGTACGCTTGCCGGTACGCGTGAAGTCGGTCTTCAGTGCTCCGGTGCCGGAATACGCTCGACTGACGACGTCGGCATTATCGGCCCATGCTGAAAAGGAATAGTTAGTCACAATCAGAATCTATTCGTGGTTCGAATGATACGTACCGTTTCGGAACATGAATTCGAAATTTGCATAGCCCTCAACGTTTTCCCCGGGCGCCAATACGCCAATGTCAACCATTTGCCGGTTCAGGGTATATCTAGCCAACATGCTCTGGATGACATTGGTCCTGTCGAGACAGTCCATGCAATTCGTCCGCACGACGCTTTGCTGATAACATTGAACACTACTGGTAGCACCACCATTAACTGAGTGAAAGTACTTCTGTTCGACCAGTCCACTGCCCAGTCTATCCAGAAGCAGCAGCGCTCTGTCCCACCTCAGTCCCCTACACTCATGGTGGAAGTCGAAGTAAATGTAGTGAAGGCGATCCATCTTCTGTTCCCTGGTGGTGGACTCGATTTCCCTGAATCTCTCCGAAGTTTTCTCCGAGGCTTGCTTGGACTCTGCCGGCGCTGAAACAAGAATCTTGACGATCTGCTCATAGGCAGCCTTTACTCGCTCCTCTCTGCCCTTCTGGTTGACCAGGTTGACCATGTAATTGTCCCCGTAGAGCCTGATCTGCTCGTCGAAATGTGTCCGAGCAGCCTTCACGGCGGTATCCACACCGCGAATCTGCAATTTCGGTGTGTACGATAGGTTGTTCACCTCGGCCCAGTACACAGGAACACTTCCTCTGGTCTGGACATAACTCAGGACTTGCACGGTTTCCGATTCACGGTTTCCGCCGATGGTGCTCTGGTCATAACCTCCGAGACCACCGGAAGAGTCACCAACTATCACCACCTGCTCCGTCTCGTTGAAATTCGAAGCATTGCCCGCCTCGTCGACTCCGCGAGTAAGATAACGGGTTCCGGCGCGATGGCGGCACTTCCGTGTGATCAGCACAAAGGTAAGAGGGGTATTCTTGATCACAATGGTCGAGATCTTGAGGTAACCAAAGATCACAGGGAGAATGTAAGGATCGACCTGTATCCCCGGTCAATGTACGCTCCTTTATAGTCCACCTACCAGTGGCGGGGCTTAGCCGGTGACCAACCTGTGGCTGCGAACTCCCCAGGTCGATCAAGTCCGACTGGAGGTACCTGTTCCAAAAGAACCTCTCATCAGTCTGCACGACCAGCTTAGCATTAGTGTACTCTCCTCGTTCCATGCCACGGGTGCCATGCGGAATTCGGTCTAACCACCTTTTGCCACAGCGGGAGAGACTGGTCGGCCACAACTTGTCGCTGGAAGGTATTCGTCAGGTCGAAAGAGTACGAAAAGTACATTGGCGCAGTCCGGAGGTGTGCACGCAGCAGTGCAAGGTAGGTGTCCTCGTCAGGGTCCTGCCGAGGTAAACAACTGCCAACTTGCGAACTCGAATGCGCAACTTGGGAGGTAAACAAACATGCAGTGCGCGCTCCTGCATAGGCAAGAACTCGGTTGACTCGATCTTGTAGACCGTGTGGCCTCGGATGCGGCCAATGAGCTTGGCCTTCGTGATTATAACGATATACTTGTCTTCTAGAGCGTTAGCGACTCGAGTCCGCAAATCCCGCTCCACTCCAGGAAACACACCGAGACGCAGTCGGATCATTCCCAAGATCCCGGCGATGCTGGTGACCCGCTTTCCTCCCGAAATAGGTGATTCGACCATCTTCACGTCTCCCGAGGGACGGTTGACAACGAGAGCTGGCGCATTTGGAGACGAGGGAGATCTGAAAACATAGTGCGTAGGTGCGGCGGTGATGTTGATATCACGAAAGGGGTTGACAATAGCCATCTTCACTTTGATTTGACTTGAAAAAGGGAATAAGGGTCAAGTAGCCCCGGGAGCTGAGCAGGCTGCGCAGATAAGGGCGGCGGGGTGGTAGCGAATGCGCTGCAGCGACTGAGGGACAAGACGAGAGGCAGGGTGTTGGTTGGTTTATTCAACGGTAGATGGACAAAATGGAGCTGAGAACGAAGCTTAGAACGAAGCTTGGAAACTCAGGACCTGCCTCTGTTTTATTAGAGCTGAGAGGCCCTGTGCTAAGATGATGACGCGTATCGAAATGAGGCTGAGAAGAAGCGAACACGTTTCCGGAGTTAGCATGCAAGACGCACCGCCGCAATAAAACTGTGCCCGTTTCACCAACTATCACGTAGTGATCAGTGAACGATTTTACACCTTCGCCGCCATGGACCGGCGAAGCATTTCAATAATCGTCTTTGCCGTGTCATTGCGTCTCTTTTTGTTCACCGCATTTCCGTCGCTCCCGGACCTCCTGACGAACCGCGTCGAACTCTCGACACCCGTTACCAGCTTCAAACGGCTACAGGAAGGCCTCTTTCTCTACACCCACGGCGTCTCTCCTTACGATGGTGGTATCTTTCACCAGGTATAAGCTAGAGCTCCGCATTCCACAGCCTTTCACCCTCTGACACGTGAGACACAGGCTCCACTACTACTCGCCTTCTTCACGAACATCCCCAAATCCCCGATCGTCGCCAACCTCATCTACATCCTCGCGGACGTACAATCCGCGCTCGCTCTGATTCAAATCGCGGCATCTGGCGTCTCGGCTACAACGCCTCTCCACACCTCCTCGCGTGCGAAGAACTCCCTTGCGCCCTGGGCCGCCGGCGCCGCGTTCCTGTTGAACCCGTTCACCGTGGCAACATGTCTCTCCCGGTCAACACTGGTGTTCACCAACACCGCGATCCTGATGTCAGTGGCAAAGGCTGTGCGGGGCAATGGCGTTGCCGCGATCCTCGCCCTCGCCATGTCCTCGTATCTATCCTTCTACCCGGTTCTGATCCTGCCGGCGTTGGTCCTGTTGTCGTACGACATGCGCTTCTCCACCGTGGCGGTCAAGCCCGCGCTGGCCAACTATGCCGCGACTATGACGGGTGTGTTTCTTACCGCCATGGCGGGGCTACTGGGGCTATCCTTCATGATCACCGGAAACTTCTGGGAGTTCCTGTATTCTACGTACGGAGTGCACCTGCTGCTACCGGACCTGACGCCGAATGTGGGCCTGTGGTGGTACTTCTTTATCGAAATGTTTGACTCGTTCCGCGAGTTCTTCCTTTGCGTATTCCAGCTACATCTATTGATATACGTTGGCGGGCTGTGTATTCGGATACGGTGAGCGAGGGGTGATGCGACAGGTGAAGTGGGCGTGGCTAATCGGTCTGGCTGGGGATAGGAAACAACCGTTGTTCGTGATCACAACCATACTCGGGATCAGTGCGATATTCAAGTCATATCCATCCATCGGTGACATGGCATTGTACATATCCCTCCTGTCACTGTACCGACACGTATTCCCACGTCGGTATTCCAATCCCCCGTATGTTCACTCGCCTAGCTGACACGTTCCCAGTAATGCGTTACACTTTCTTCGCGACCTCAACTCTCCTTTACGCGACCCTGTTGGGCCCTGCCTTCTACTATTTATGGATCTACGCGGGCTCCGGCAACGCCAATTTCTTCTACGCCATCACATTGGTATGGTGTCTCGCCGTGACGGTGATAGTGGCCGACGCACTCTTTGCCGTGCTCCGCGATGAGTGGGAGACCGAGCGCCCAGAGATGAGGGGGAAAGAGGTTGTGCGGATATAAATTCTTTGGGTTCTAGATACTATACACAAAAAAAAACAATACTGCATTCAGAGCATCTTGGAGAAGATGTAATACGATGGTTCTTGCTTGGCCCCGCTTCGAAGAAGCCTTGATTTTGGGGAGATCTTGTCGATAGTATACCTATGTAGTTGCTCCATTCAATTATGATCAGCCGCCCTTCCGAAGCACCTGGAGTAAGAAGAGGTGGCAACCGACCCAATCCGCGTATAAAACCTTACTGCCTCCTTATTCTCCGAGAAAACCGTGAGCATGGCCTTCGCCAGCCCCACGTTCTTCCCAAACCCTTCCATCAGCCACATCAACGTCTTACCATGTCCCTTATTCCTTGCGCTATCCGCTAGCTGCAGCTCATAGCTTTATCCCGATCAGTCTGCGACACCCAGGGGAAGCATAAAAGGTAATACATACCAGTAGATAACCTCATCTCCAGCCTCTTTAGTAACCATGAAACTGAGGAAGCCATCAATTACCCCCTCGTCGTTCGATCCCCCCTCCTCTCTCTCTCTCTCTCCCCCCCCCGTTCCTTCTCTCTGCCGGGAGAAAATGAGATACCGCATATCGCGATTCTCCATCTCCGCTCGCTTACGCTGATCATTCCATCCCATCTCGCTGCGCTGGTACATCGGTAGCATGTTGCTGCGCACAAGATTGAAGCATGCTGTCAGCGTCTCTTGCGGGATGGTAGCGGACGTGTGCAGTGTTATCGATAAGTCCGGTGGCACTACTGGGAGGAACGGAAGAAGCGAGGGGAGCAAAAGGGCATTGTGGGCGTGGATGTCACACATGGTGGTTAGGGGAGAGACCTTCGGTAACTAGTTAGACGTGGATGATTCCTGGGAGGAAGCGTGGACTTTATGTTGCGGGGGCAGTTAGCCGCTTTTGGGATATGTGGGACAGACGTGGAGACTACAGTAGATGTGTATCTAGGAACTGACAATGCCATACATATATATATGTGCTATCGTGTATGGTCCTGTGCTACAGAGTATCCCTCTGCAATAGTATGTAAGCCGGAGAAGCGGGCATACGCCTACCCGCTGTCACCCCGGCATGCATGCTCATTTCCATTACAACCGTGTTATCATAAGCCGAATTCCGAGTTTCCCAAGCACAATAAAACCCCCTCCAATCCCAGGCATCAGACATCAGAATCAGCCCTCATCTTCCGTCTCGGTAACCGTCTCGTCCGCCGTACTCTCGTCATAGCTCGGATGCAGCTCCGCCCTCTTGACCTCCGCAGTTTTCACTCCGCCAAAGCTGACGACGCGTCTCAGCACCTCCATCCTCTCGTCGAACGTCTTAGCAAGCTCCTGCACGCCCTGGGACACCTTGACGCCCCTCAGTCCAGTCTCTACCCCTTCAAGGACAAGCATCAGCCCACCCCCACCCTCCGAGATCTGCGGCGCCTCGGTGATCTCGGCAGCCACGAGCTGGAAGTCGCGCGAGAGCGAGTGCGCCGAGCGAACGTAAGTGGAGTTGTCGGTGGAAACGTCGATGTCGACTGTTATCACGCGAGAGTTCGGGGTGGCGGGGGGCAGGTCGAGGGTTGGGTCCGTCGGGTCATCACTGAAGATGTAGTGGACGTGAGGGTGCGCGTGTGACGGGTTGCTGGTCGTCGGGGAGATGAGAGTGAAAAACGGCTGGAAGTTCGGGGGCACGGGGGTAAATTGGTGGCCTTGTTCTTGACCCGGGTATTGAGGCTGCTGAGGTGGTTGCGGTGAGGACATGGTAGATGTGCCGTGCAGGTTGAAATGGGGGAAGCTCGAGTTTGCTTGGTTGGGGGTAACTAAGCTTGAGCTTATGTTGCATGGTGCTTCAGTGTGCAGGGATCACCCATTCGCAATGGGACATTGCGACGTTTGAGACCAATCTCACAACGGAGCCACAGGTAGAAAACATAACGGATCGATAATTCACATCCCGTAAGAATAGAGATGAGTACAATCAACCTACATCGGTACCCAATCCAACCAAGAACACCCACTATATACAACTAATTGGAGGTCATGGAAGCAAAAGAAAAAGCCCGAAATCAACCCCGTCCCTAATCGCAACGCAAAGGAAAAGACCAACACCTGCAAAGAAAGTAGAGAAGTGGAGTAACAAAGGATTACAGAATGGAAAGCAAGACCCTATGATTAAAAGAGAGGTAGAGTATATCCCCATCTAACGCATTCGCCGTCTAGTTGTGATCGCCGCTATCCCGGCCATGCCCTCTTCTGCGCCCGTTTCCCCAGCTTTCCGTTTTTTCAACAGACCTTTCTTGGGGTCGCCGCCATTGGTCGCAGAAGAAAAGCCATTCTCCTTGTACCCAGAAGGCATGTGGGACTCCGCTACGCCTCCACCTGGTTCTCCCTGAGCGCTAGGCTGGTCTCGGAACACCTTCTTTTTGTTGTTGGTGACGGTGGGGTAGAAGGCCGCGCCGATTCCTGCCCCACCTGATTTCGGATCAGTCAATATGGAAGAGACACCGGGGGTCAATTTCTGTGGAGAGTTGACCTCTTTCTCTTCCAAAACCGTCCGGATGACACCACCGCGCGCTCTCGCGAGAACATCCTCCGCGGAACCCGTGCTTGGAAGAATGGTCGGGAATGTGTATTTCCTCTTGCGAGGCGTTTGACCGGTAGGGAGACACTCCTTGAGTGGCGCGGACTCAATCCCGGTGCGGAGTTGAGAGAGGCGTTCTCGAGTGTTGGAGCTGAACGATTCGACAGCATCGATACTCTGGGCAGCAAGGTCTGACGCCTCCTCGAAGGAGCCCATTTCGTTTCGAAGGGTGTCGATGAGAGACGAGAACTTCTGAACGAACTGTCGGCCACCATCTACGATCTTGTTGATGCTCTCCATCGAAATGTTGTGGTACTTATCGTTCATGGAACGAGCGTTTGCAACTGCCTGGTCCAAATCTTGCAGCTGGACACCGACATCTTCCGTCTGTTCTGCCACGAGCTTGATGGTCTGTGCGTGGATCGACTTTGTCGTTTCTTTGATGGCCGAATTACGGGATTCCACTTTCTATTGCGCATCATTAGCTTCAACTGCAAAGGGTTTGGCTTCTCCACGGGCCCAACCCACCTTCCAGTCATCGTCCAAAACGGACCGAACTGTCTCCTTTGCATCGCATAGCCTAGTGTAGAATAACTCCTCCCGCGCAGACCATGACTCAATTATCCTCTCGTGGGTCTTCGAAGCCGCTTCGAGTCGGGTTTGTGTGGCGCTAATATCTGCCTTGACAGTCTCAACACGCTGGGTCAAGCGCTTGTCTTGTGCATCCCCAGTATTGTTGATGAGAGTGGTGATCTGGGAGATCAGGCTCTGGCGATCCGCCGCAGCCTTTACTCGTTCCTCGACCAATATCGTCTGCAAGTTGGACTGGGCGTTTGCTGTGGCAGTTGTTGCGATGGCCGTTGCCTCGGCAAGTTGGCTACGGAGAGTCTCGATTTCCGATTTCTGCGCAGCCATGTGATTCTGAGCCTCATTGACCATGGCCTGGAAGCCAATATCAAACCTCTCGTACGAGCCATACAACTAAACCTGATAAGTAATAGACTGTGGAATTAGGGCGGTAGGCGCGTACCTCAGCTCCGAACTTCCCAAGGTCTATGATAACATCCTGCGCCATTCGTTTCGCTGCATCATTCAATCCCTTGAGACCGTTTCCTATCCGTGTCTTCAAATCCTCCCTCAGCGTCAAGATCTCCTGGAGAATTGAATCCGTATCGCGCTGGCGCTCATGCGTTGTGGTAAGGCCAGCATCCGCAGTGGCCTGGAAATCCGAAAAGCGCTGCTCTACAAAATTGTAGGCTTCCATCAGCGTGTTCTTTTCGGCTTCCACAAGCGATGAAATCCGCTGGGAGATGTCTCTCGAAATGGTGGCCTGCTCGTCTTTGAAGGTGTCGACAGCATCTTCGAGGGTCGAGGTAACTTGCGAAACCTGGGACGAGCTTTTCATCCACGACGAGTGATTTTCGACCTCTACGTATGCCATTCTTCCAATCTTAGCCCTTAGCCCCTCAATGTCGGAAGTGGTGGAACGGGCCGTAGCAAGCAGATCATGCGCCGCCGCATCAAGCTCCGTTTCGGTTTTCTGGTGTGCCTTCTTCAATGTAGTCTCTTCCTCGAGTTTTGTCGTCGTTTCTGACAGAGCGATCTCAGTGCTCTTCAAAACTTCCTTCGTCTCCTCCGTGTGGCGGATCTGCATCTCCAGAGTGGCCTTAGTGCCCAAAAGTTCTCCCATGGTATGCTCAAACTGTTCTCTCAAACGGGTAATCTGGTTCTGCAACAGCTCTTCGCCACGCCTCGCCTCCTCAACTTCCGCCTTCTGAAGTTCCACAGTCTCGTTCAAGCGGCTAAACTCTTCTTGTGGAAGGAAGATGCCATTCTTCAGACGGGCGGCATGTAGAGCAGCCTTCAATCGTTCGATGTCTGCGACGTACTCCGCAATAACGGTCTTCTTATTGAGCATCTGGTTCACCTGAGGCTTGTTCTGGATGTCCTTTGCCCTCGCCGCATAGTCCAACGTCGACATCGTCTCCTCAAGGTTGATCTTAGCAGGCGAAATGGTCGCAATGATAGTGGTTTTGGTACGTCCCCCAAGGGAATCTTGCAAAAGACGTGTGAGCTTCGACTCCCTACACCGGCTGTTAGTCTACCTCGACCTAGGCTCTGGATTTCAGGAATCACACCTGTAAGGGATGTGTTGAGCCTGGTCGACCAGCGCGTTGATGACTCGTCCCAAAGTCAACAAACTCTGGTTAATCATGCCTGCCTCTCGTGCTCGTTTGTTCTCTGCCCCTGAGCGCCCAATATTCTCAGATCCTGCAAGATCCACAAGGTTCAGCTTTCCGGTCCTGATAAGAACTTCACCATCCTCCGCAATAGTCTTCACATTGACCGTGATCGTGAAAACGGTATGCGATCGCGAACTGAGGTCGTTGCACTTCGTAGCAGCCACTTGCCGCTTGTGACTACCGTCCTGGAGCAATGCCACACCCTGTTTGGCAGACATGATGTATGTTTCCTCCATTCCCTGAACCACGACACCGCCCTTGCCATTGGCAGCGTCATATATCTTCACTTTTTGTGACTCGTCCACGGATAGGAGATCCCGCAGCTCTTCGTTGTAGAGCTCTATAAATGAGCATTTCACCGAAGTGTCGTCCTTATCCTTTCCGAGCTTCTCGAAGAGCTTGTGCAGGGCACGGGGGATGATTCCAGCGAAATCGGCATACGAGCCAAAGTTGTCCGACATGTCTCCGGTCATCGTGTATGTCTTTCCAGTACCGGTCTGGCCGTACGCGAATATGGTGCAGTTGTAACCATCCAACACCTATCGCACACCAGTGAGCCGTCTGCCATCGTAAACTCTTATCGCCACCTTTCTCCCCTTCGAAGCGACTCACCTCATTAAGGAGCGGCTGGACCACATTGTCGTAGATTCTCTGTTGATCGGCCTCGGGCCCAAAGGTCCTGTCGAAGGTATATATCTTATTTTCTATTGACGCGAGCGGGCCAAGCGCCAACGCGACCTCCGTCGTGCTGGGATGCGACACGACGACCGCGCTGTTCTCCGCCTTCTCTCTCTCCGACCGTCCCCTACACCGGACCACCACGTTGATATTCGCGCCACCGGCCCCGCGAGGTGGTGCGCCGTGGTGGTCATCATGTGATTCCGCTGACGTTTTGCGCGGCGACGCAGTTCCGGCACGTGATCGAGTCGAGTGTGCTGGTGAGCTCAAGAAACTGTTGTGGCTCCGCGAGGAGGCTCCGAGCCGTGCTGGTGCTCGCATTGATCCCTGGGCGGCGGTTTTTCGGAGACCTCCTGGTTGAAGACGCGAAGAGCCATTCATGGCTCTGTGGGGTTGGGGGTACTTGGGCGCGCAGCAGAGTTTGCGAAGATTGCGAGGGGTGTGTCGAGCGGGCGAGCGTATGCGTTGACTTGATGTTGTGTACAAGTAAATGGTGTTCGATGATGTCCTAGAAGCAATCAAAAAGGTGGTGCAGTATCTACGTTGAGTCGACTGGAGGAGGAGTAAGGTCGTTGTGGGATGGCTTCGCTTCGATTATTGGCGTGCAGAGCGAAGTAAACAAAGGGTCAGAACCACAACATTGCCAAGCTTTTCTGACATGCATGCCAGAAACCTCAGTCTAGATACATAGCTTTTAGGTGCGGGGTACGAAAATCTTCAGCAAGGTATGTAGGCGGCGAAACTTCAACTTGCTTCATTACATCAAAATCATGGAGAAATGGCGAGCGAAATAACGTTAGATACTGGATTATCCGACGGTCCCTCTAAGTAATACGAATCGAGTGACTAGGCGAGTGACCATGACGAGACACCGAAAAGGGTAAGGAATGTAGATACGCATAACAGAGGTGACAGGTACATTGAGAGCCCACAATCCAGCCGTACATAAAACAATTGCGGGAACCGAATCCCAAGCCAAAAACACCGTAAAACTTATTAGGAAACCAAAACAGAAAAGAGATATAAGGGCGCCCAACAAATCAGTTTCCCCTCCCGAAAATTCGAATTACCATAGTGTTACAACTACAAGAAAATGATTGTACTCTTAGACTAACGCGTAGAACTCGTCACCAGTGTCGGTGCGACTCTGCGCCTCTTCTTGTCCCCACCCGGTTGCTCAGCAGGGGTTTCGGGAGCATCAGTCCGATTCACGGCTTCTTCTGAGTGGGTTGATGAGGATGGTTTTGGGGCTCCATCCCTCTTACCGAGAACGCTGCTGCTGCAATTACCTCCATTCAGGGGGGTTGGCGGCGGAGTGGTTACTGAAACACCCGATATCGTCACGCCGGGGAGCGTTCCAAGAGTGGGTGTTGGGTTGTTAACTGCTGTGCCTGAGTTTATTGAGGAGACCGATGGAGACCCAGGAGAACCTGGACGCTGGGTCGGGTGCTGAGCCGGTGATAGTGGGGGAATGGGTGTAGAACCTGCCCGATTGCTAGGCGTCGAGGTAAGTGGGAAAGTTGGGGTCGACACAGAAGTTGGTGTGGCTGGTCCGTGGACAATACCAGTGTACCTCTCTCCCAACTCGCCCGGAGCGAACATCACAACGGAACAGAATCCATCGGTGGAAGTCATCAGCAGTGTCAGACCGTCAGTAGACCTCGGTAACGGTTAGCATGACATCAAATGACGATCGGGAAACGACAACGTACCAAGTAAGATCTGTAAAGGCAGCATAGTGCAGATTGCTAACGACGCAGATGGGGGTTTGTTGTTGAGTGTCGTAAACAAGAACCGCATCTTGGGTAGCAACCGCATAGACTACCCTGTAGGGGAGTGAAAAAGCGGAAGTTGGAGTACTGGGCGTGGATGGGGTGTCTTTGGACGCTCCTGGCGTTGAAGGCGGCTCCATCTGGGTGGTAACAGCCGGAGGTGGGAGGGAGGGAATGGCATCATCCGACGAAGAGGTGTCGACGGTAATGTTTTTCGTGGGCACACCCGTCGATCTCAATGTGTACAGAATCGGAGAACATTTGATCGCAATCGAGGGCTTTTTATGTCCAGGGAGATGGGCAATTGGTGGTTTGTTGAGCCCAGCCCGTGTGTAGATGTAAACAGTATTGATGATCTCATCCGACTTAGTGCCATCGGCCACAGGATGGGACACCTTATACTGTCCTGCAGGAGTAAGCAGCAAACTACCATCGGGCGTGAACGTCAGACGCCGAAAAAACGACGTCAGAGTCTCATTGTAGTAGATGTTGGTATTCCTCACGCCGAGTCCGTGAACTTTCGGGGAAAAGTCCATCGGCTTCACCGCCGGAAGCGGGAGAGCAGGGGAAGGCGAAGTCGACCTGCGCAACGACGGCGAAGAACTGAAGGAGCTACGGCGGCTGGCCGTAAGCATGGGCGGATTCATCGGCAGTGAAAACGACGTAGGCGTTCCGGGCGTTGACGGAGCAGGTGAAGCTATCACCGCAGAGGAGTTTGCTGGGAAATCACTGCTTCGGATTGGAATGTCTGGTGGCGCTGGGCTGTTGGAGGATATCCGTCTGCGCGGGGGAGGAAGATCCATCCGCGAGATCTTGCCGTGCTGAGACAGCGAGAACTGCCCGTCTTTTGATTTGAGCGTGTAGATATGAACCGACCTGTCGGAGCTCTGCGTCGCAACAAACTCGTTCAGTGGGTCCCAAGCGACACCCTGCACGTAATGATTGTGTTCGGCAATCTGGCGAACCATCTGGCCTTCAAAACCCACAAATCTCAGCATCCCAATAGCGCCTCATATCGTTGAAATCCCTACCGGTTTGAGCATTCCACACTCTGGCAACGTTATCCATACTTCCCGTGATGAAGAACATGCCATCAGGAGACCAAGCGAGGTCGTAGATCTCCGATCCCATGGACCGGCACATGTGCTTGAGTCTCCATGTTTCTTTGTCTCCTAGGTCTTCCTCTCCAAAAGCGGTTACGTGACGATGATTGGGTTCAGCCGGCACCCACAGGATAATGTTGCCATCGTCGCCAGCAGAAGCAAGCATTTCACCTAAAGTCGCCAGACATAAGTCACGTTAGCACCGTGCCGGAGACGGTACACGTAAGCTGGTAGGGAGCCCAAACCTCGAGGACACCATCGAACGACGTTGACCGCTTGGTTGTGTTTGGAGAGCGTGCTCAAGTAGACCGGTTTCCGCTCATCACTCTCGCCTTCCAGCTTCCAAACCTACAGGAGTAAAGAACGTTAGCAATTGATCCCACACGGAAAGAGGCACAATAGGACTCTCCGACATACCCTGACATTGTTGTCGCCGCTTGCCGTTGCGAGCCGGCCCTTCCCGTGAGGCTCAAAATGGGCACTATAGATAGGTTCGTCGCGCTCACTCCAGTGGACGGTAAGTGCGAGCGCCGCTGGCATGCTTGAGTGGGCCTATAGGATGCGCGACAACAAGGTAATCGAGCTCGTGAGGAAGCAGTAGACTGCGATATGAGTCGCGACTTTGGTGGTCGTTAAGGTTGCTCTGCAGACGGAGGTGCGCAGGAAGGGCGATGGGACGAGTACGTAAATCAATGTTGGGAGAACCAGAGTGTAGTTGTGTTGTGTGAAAAAGTTGTGGAATTGGTAAACGAAAGGATACACAGAGAGAGAGGTTGAGGGGGGGAAGTCGGGGGTGGTAGGAGAAGGTGGGATTGGGGGGGGGTATATGTGACGGATCGAACGCGCTGCAGTGGGACGCCGCTGGTCTGCACTACAGGACATGAGCTCCAAAGCTCGTCCTTGGCCCAGCAACCAAACAATGGCCGCCGAAAATACAGAAAAGAAAAAAATTATGCACGGATAAAATCGATATTCCGTAGCAGGACGCAAGTATCCAATCGTAGCCCGATGAGGAAGAAGCCCGAGTCCTGATTCCCCCAGTGCACCGAACAATACAAACGTTCTAAACATGCGCTCCACCAACCAGAGCCCAACTGCCGAACGTAACCAGTTTGCGCTACAATTAGGGTTCAGGGCTTTCGGTCGGGCGTTGCAGGAACTTCAAACATTTCTCGGGGCCACACGATTCCCAGAAGGCTCGGAGTCTCGATCCTGCGACTCATCGTGGAGGACCTTGCAGCTACATATCGGCCAGGCAACCGAGTCTTGAGCCCTGAGAAACTGAGGACAGCCTAGCCTTCTGGTTGAGCGCCTTGGCGCCTTGGCGTCTTGGCGCGCAGGTCTCAGCAGAGGAGGGCAGTTGCACCGGCGCCGCCACCAAAAATCACCGGACCTCCAATAATACTACTCTACACATACGCATTACCTAAGGTATGAAAGGCCGTTAGTTACGTACCGCCTGTAGACTGATCAAGATCAGGGCGGACGCGGGCAGGACCTATACATACACAAAGAATCGCCATCAACCTAAGGCATGAACTTACGTTTTATGTACATACCAACGTAATTCCACGTACCGACCATTAATACTCCCGATATACGTCCTCCGCGGAAGGCCGCGGTGGCCCGTACAGATCCAAAGAAAAACTCCGTCCGTACTTGAGGCGTCCAGTGATCGCGTGTAACATCCACGATGGACATGACGGGCATTCTGGGCTGCAAGGAGAATTCAACTGAGTGATCCTACCGACATGATGGCAGACTGCGGGTAAAAGAAAGCCCCTCCCATTGCTATCACCGCGGGAGATGCGTATTGATACACGAATCTCTATGTAGCGCAAAATGTCAGTGCATGATCTACATAAGAACTCTGTCATCTTGAGTACGAATCAAATGAGTTCCATCCAGGGGCCTAAAATGGAGCCTTTAATTGGAGCCCGAAGTCCTCCTACCTGTCCCACCCAGCCGAATTCGAAGTTCGCAATAAACAGATACATATCCATAGGCATATCTATGTAGCTCTTGTGATTGGTAGTTAGCTCTTCTAATTGTTCGGTCCCTCCCCGAGACGTACCACCAGAACACTCGTCACGGGCGCCTGGAGGTTGAATAAGTGGCCGGTTTGTGTCGCGACCAGACTAGTATTGGCCACTTGTGATTGAGGGTGGCAGGTAGTTAGACCCGGGAAGCGGTCAGCTCTTCATGATGCAAACGGTATCCATTCCATAGATTGGAATCCCGCTGCAGGCCAAGACCAAAATCCGGAGCTCGTCATCTGGTATTACTCAGTTACTCTTCTGCAGCTGGCTTGCTCACTATGAGCCATCGCTCCTGTCTTGACTCAAGGCTGCCTTGCGTCGCATCCGATCAGAGAGCTAGTCTCGCTGATTCGAACGATCAGCGGGACGTAGTACAAAAGCAAAATAAGGAAAATATCAGACCGATATAAAGCGGCGTGAGTACGGAGGGATTCTGGGTTCGCCTCCGATCCGAAATATTATCTTGACCGAACGAACCGTTCAGCAACGCATCACCAAAATCCTGCCCAAAACGATAAAAAGCGGGAAAAGGAAGGAAAAACAGGTATCTGCCAACAGTTCGGTAAAGGTGCGACGACAGAGCCTGTCGAGACGGCAACTGCCAGAACACGCTGTGTCGTAACTCTCACGATGGCCACCATTGAAGGCGCAGAGGTTTCAGTGGCGGTGATTTCCGCTGCCGTCATTGTCGGTTCCACGTTACTATGTTTGCCTCGACTTATCCGCAGGGTTGCATCCGACAAAGAAGAATCCCACATGGAGGCACTAAACAAACGCTACGAAGATGAAGACGGAATCGCTACGCGAGAATCTATGGCGGAGTACATTGTACGGCCACAGAAGGTCGTTATCCTCATCACCGCCTGCTGTGGTCTTTTCGCATCGACAGCGTTCGGAATTTGGGTTTCTGCGACTCCGGCGAAGACGACCAACCATGGAATGGCAATCGCGTGGATTTTCGCGGCCAATTGGGTGGGTACCTTTGTCATAATTCTACAGGTGTTTGCAGTATGACGCTAACTGATCCTTCAGGCCTGTCTCTTTATTCACGGCATCTTTCTGTATCTTGAGCGAGCCTGTGAGCTTACTTTTGAACACTGTAGACGTGTATTCATGCTTGCGATGACGTTCCTGGTAGCGGAATCGGCGATGCTGCTTTTGAGACCTCCGTCGGGCAACAAGACACCAGCTTTCTGGCTCCCGATAATCCAGATCGTCTCGACGATCACGGTCGCCACGGCGACAATCTTGATTCCGCGCCGGCCCGATGTGTACTTCAACGGCCAGAAAGTCGACGGGATGCGGACTGGATGTCTGCTTTCGCGGTACACCTTCTGCTGGGGAACTGCGATCCTCCAAAAGGCGGTAGACAAAGGCCACTTCGACGAGGAGGATCTCCCTGTTCTGGATCGTGCAAGGCGGGCGGAGCGACTTCATCAAGAATTCTACGCCATCCGCAGGTCTCCTAAGCTGTATCTACATATCGTGCGAGTGCACTGGAATGCGTTCATGATGAATTGGGGTATGACCGCCATTGGGGTCCTGGCGACGTTTACACCACCACTCATCTTGAATCAACTCCTGAAGTATCTGGAAAAACGTGATAGAGGAGAGGGAGACATAAGGCAGGCTTGGCTATGGGTCGCAGCGCTCGGTTTCATCAAGCTCTTCGAAACTCTTGTACTGTCATACGTCTACTGGTTGGTCTCAATAACCTCGCGGCTTCCTGTCTTATGCTGTATACAATGCTCACGATTCACGGTGCAGGTTGACGAACATGGGTCTCTTGATCCCAATTCGAAACCAGCTGGCTGCAGTCGTGTTTTCGAAGACATTGCGGAAGAAGGACATCAAGGGAACGCAGAATGCGGATGGGCCTGTCGGCGACGAGGAAAATGAGGATGATGAACACGAATTGAAAGACACCAAGCAAGGCGTTATCAACTTGCTTTCTGTAGATTCTGAACGCATAGCCACATTCTACGCCCTTTCGAATATCTTCGTCGAGTCATTCATAGGGACAACGCTCGGCTTCATTTTTATTATCGTCATCCTCGGGTTCGTACTCTGGTTCCGTCTGGACATCTTGTGAGGTGTTGATTTGTCGGCTACAGGTGGCAAAGCTTGCTTGCGGGTATGGTTGTCATAGTCCTTACGACTCCCATGAACATCTACTTCACGAAGAAATATTCTAAGGCCCAGGACGACTTGATGAAGATCAGGTAAGGCACAGGGTTCACTCAGGTCAATTGTTAACAGTCACTGATCCTGGGATCAAAAAGGGACAAGAAAATGGCCGTTGTTTCGGAAGCATTGCAGGGCATTCGACAAATCAAATTCTCTGCTTTGGAAGACAAGTGGGAGAAAAAGATCCGGGATGTCCGCGAAGAGGAACTAAGTATTCTCAAGAAAGTGTTCCTTGCGGATACTGCGGTCGTCGCGGTGTGGATGTGAGTCCTCTAGCGTTTTCAACTTTGTTCCCGGCCTAATCATGACCTAAGAATCAATCCGGTATTCCTCTCAGCTGTAGCGCTATCGGTTTACGCAATCATTCATGGCTCCATTTCACCGTCTGTTGCTTTCTCGGCATTGGGCATCTTCGGCGAGTTGGAATGGACGCTTTCGATCGTACCAGAAATGGTCACAGATGGTTTCGATGCATTGGTCAGCGTTAAGAGGATACAAAAATATCTTGACTCTGCGGAGAAAAGCAAGACCGTTACAGATTCGCGCAATGTCGCAATGGTAAATGCTACCTTTACATGGTCGGCGGAGACGGATGCAGACGATGTGGCGGATAGGTTCTCCTTACGCAACGTCAACTTGGACTTCCCGCTGGGTGAACTGAGCATTATTTCGGGACGTACGGGCTCCGGCAAGAGTCTGCTTCTGTCGGCACTGCTGGGCGAGGCGGACCTGATCAGTGGTAGGATCGAGATGCCTCCGGCACCAAGTTGGGAGGAGCGTTTTGACTCCAAAGCGACACCAAACAATTGGGTGAGCATCGATAAGAGACGCGATTCTGTGGCGCGAGTGGGCTAATGTTTCTTCTAAGGTATTGCCTAATGCCGTCGGATTCGTGGCGCAAATTCCATGGATAGAGAACGGAACGATCAAGGGCAACATTCTCTCCGGTTTGCCATTCCACGAGCGGCGATACCGTCGAACCATCGAAGCATGTGCGCTCACAAAAGATCTGGAGATGCTTACAGATGGAGACATGACCGAAATCGGTGTCAATGGAATCAACTTGAGTGGTGGTCAACGCTGGAGAGTTTCGTTTGCCCGCGCGGTTTACTCAAGAGCTGGAGTATTGATTCTGGATGACATTTTCTCGGCTGTTGATGCACATGTCGGAAAGCACATCTTCGAGAACGGTCTCACTGGTGATCTGATGCGTGGCCGTACTCGTATACTGGTTACTCACCACCTCAAACTCTGTATATCCGAAGCCGTCTATGCGGTATTCCTGTCAAATGGTACCGTCGAAAATGCGGGCACGGTGGCTTCTTTGCAGGAGCGCGGCATCCTTGACCGTATTATCGCCAGGGCGGAAGAGGGTGGCGAAGAGGCGGAGGAGCAGATGATAGAGGAGGACCACGGACTACGGAGGACTATCACGAGAGAAAGCGCCACGTCTCGTCACGCCGACCACGCTCCTATCGCCATCCCTAAAGCACTGCAATTCGTCCAGGACGAGGAGAGAGAACGCGGCGCTGTGAAGTGGACGATGTACAAAGCATATCTGACCTCCAGCGGAGGGTAAGTGTCGTTATTCCATTGGATTACCCTTTACTGATTTATGCTCAGGTGGTGGGTGTGGGCATCCATTGTGCTTTTCTTTGCTTTGCAGGAGCTTCTGTCCATGGGAAGAGTGAGTAAACTGACTACTCCTACTTCAACCACGTGGTGGTGCTGATTATGTTTGTTTAGCAATGGTGGATCAAGTCCTGGACTTCAGAATGGGCCCGGGGGTTTACATACCATACCCCCAGCCTGATCCAATACTCTTTGCAGCGACTTGCCGTCGTGGCATCTGAGAATCACACGCTGGTCTACTGGATCGGTGCATACACGGCTTTGAGTTTTATCTCTTGCCTTTTCGGCACGCTGAGATATGGTACAATCCTCCTCCTTCAAGTGTTTACTCTGTTCCTGGCTGAAGCTTTCGAATTCAAGGGTATGTCTTCATGGCTTCTCTTCGGGCGTCTCGAGTACTCTTCGACGACTTACTCAACGTGGTTCTTCGGGCACCTCTCCGGTATGCCCTTTCTCATCCCCCAAGATGTGCACCAGATACTAACACGAGAGAAGATGGCTGGATACTGTACCTGAAGGACGGATACTCAACAGGTTTAGCAAGGACTTCGAGACTGTTGATTCGCGCCTAACGAACGATATCGTTTCCTTTTTGTGGAACTCTTTCCGGGTGGTGGGAATAAATATCGCCGCGTAACTGCCACAAGCCCCATATCCAAAAAGCAATAACTAATATCTATATCAGTGTCTACCTCTCACCCTACGTTCTGCTAATTGCCTTGGTAGGCCTCGCCGTCAATATCCAATATTCCTTCCATTATATAACTGGCGCACGCGAAATCAAGCGATTGGAAAGCAACAGCCGAAGTCCCATTTTCGAGCTCTTCGGCGCTGCACTGTCCGGTGTCGCCACAATCCGGGCGTTCGGGCGATCGCAAGGGTTCATCGACCGGATGTTCGACAAGATCGACGTATTCGGGCAGCGCACATGGTACAACTCGGTTTTCAACCGATGGGTTGGACTTCGCATGAGTTTTGTCGGTACGGTATTCGCGGTGCTCATCGGAGTCGTCGTGGTCTTGGTGCGTGAGATAGACGCATCCATGGCGGGTTTTGCCCTGAGCTTCGCGTTCAATTACACTGGATACGTCATTTGGTCGCTGGCACGCTATGCAGATATGGAGCTAGACATGAACAGCACCGAACGGATCTTGGAATACACATCGCTTCCCACCGAAGACCAAGGCGGTGTTCATCCACCCGCTGCGTGGCCGACAGATGGCAGGGTGGAAGTCGACGATCTGTATGTTAGTTACGCACCGGATTTGCCCCCGGTCCTTAAAGGAATCACATTCGACGTCAAGCCTCGAGAACGTATCGGAATCGTTGGTCGAACAGGCGCCGGAAAGTCGTCCCTCACGTTGGCACTATTCCAATTCATCCGAGCCACTTCTGGCACAATCTTCATCGACGGCGTCGACATCTCCACTGTCAACCTTCGTGAACTCCGCAGTCGTCTTGCGATCATCCCACAAGATCCTGTGCTGTTCTCCGGAACCATCAGGTCCAATCTGGACGCATTCAATGAGTACACCGATGCAGACCTCCACGAGGCGCTGCAACGGGTGCACGTTGTTGGATCGTTGGCCGCCGACTCGTCCTCGACATCCGGCTCCTCGGCGATGGGTGGCGAAAATTTGAACGTCTTTGCAAGCTTGGACTCCCAGGTTTCCGAGGGAGGTCTCAACCTGAGTCAAGGGCAGCGGCAACTGCTCTGCCTTGCTCGAGCCATCGTTGCACGGCCCAAGCTGCTCGTGCTGGACGAGGCCACGTCCGCGGTTGATATGGAGACGGACGCTCTCATCCAGAAGAGCATCCGGGAGGAGTTCAGAGACTGCACGACGCTTGTTATCGCGCATAGATTACAGACCGTGATGGACTACGATCGAATTTTAATTCTCGGTGACGGAAAAGTTTTGGTAACAACTCATCATCCCCCTCTTCTTCTGCTACTTTAGCCGTAGCTAATAGTGTTTGCTGTAGGAATTCGATTCTCCATGGAAACTGTTACAATCGAAGGGTGCCCTCTATGACATGGTCCAACAGACCGGCGCGGAAAGCGAAATTTTGGAGGACATCGCGAGGAAGGCGGCTAGTGAGGAGGGGGATTTAATGAGGTTTTGATAGGATGACTTCAGTGTAATTCTGCTTTTTTTTCCTTCTCTTACTTTGTAGGTTGTCGAACAAAAGTTTAGGTTCGGTCTCGATTCAGGTAAAACAAAACATGCCCAGATCAAAAAGTTCGTATGTATCACCCACAACCGCTGCCATGGGGTCTGCACCGTCCTAGTTGCAGCGAACCGTATGGACTGTTGTCACCCCTTGCAATAGCCCGTTCCAGACTTCAAGTTGGGAATGCACCCAAGTTCGCTCAAGGATAGGACCTGCAAAGGCACCTATTATACTAGAAGTTCTTGAAGTTTACTTAAGCAGGTAACAACCCGCTACACCATCCTGCTTCGCGACGCGTCACATATTATCACTCTACGCAGAACCGAGCCAAGACTTCAATCCGACAACCTAACCGGCAAATGCCCAGCCACAACGGAAATCTACACGCACGCGTCACCAGCTCACGCCGCCCGCCCCCCGCCCGCCGCCCAGCCACCCACCAACTCCTCCCCTAGATCGGCGACGAGAATTTCACCCTGATGCACCACCCCTAAATGGCCTCTCGTACGGAATCCCATCCCGCCTCCGAAGGGCCTGCGCCAAACACACTAACTGAATTACCCGCACAGGAAATGAAAGATACCAGGAGCGACTTGCTGCGCGTTTGCGAGGTGCTGGGTAAATCCTTCCCGTTCCCTGTGGGCAATGCGAGAGAGAAAGTGTGTGATCTGAGATTTGGGAAGAGCGCGCAAGGTTGCGAATCCCGGGTTCGATCTCGACCTGCTGGCGACACCGGAATCTGCTCCCCCAGTGGCGGCGCCGCAGCTACCAGCAATCACCACACCGACGCTGCTCGAAGCAGAGACCCCAATGACGCGCCGTACCTCGCTGCGCAATGCACGCACGAACAACAACACCAACTCCGACGAGTCGCGCCAGCCCGTCTTCGAGGGCAATACGCCGCAGACGAGAGGGAAGCGAAGGCGACAGCCAAGTCCCGACAAGTTCTTGAATACTCCAGAGGCGAAGGCTGTTCAGCAAGGGCAACAAGCGAGGGTGTTGGTTAATGGCGATCGGGAGACACGGAGGCAGGCACGACTAAGAGGTGCTGGGTATGTTGGAGGAGCTCCGAGTGGAGGGGATGTGCTGATAAATATTGAATAGTACGCGAACGGTGGCTGACGCTGGGTTTGATATCGGTGGCTTGCTCGAGTCGCCGGCGTCGCCGGCGAAGAGGAGGAGGATTGAGACGCCACGGCGCGGGTTGGAACCGGAACGCATGCCAGAGTCACAACCAGAGCCAGAACCAGAACCAGTACTTCAAAAGGGAGAGAAACGGGTAAACCACCAGAATGGGACAAATGCGTTGGTCGGGGAGCAGCACGATGGTATGGCAGTACCTATGCCGGAACCGGAGGAGGAGCAAGCACAAGTCCTCGAGTCCGAACCTGTACTAGAAGTAGAGCCGGAAGAATCGGAGGAGGTGCCAGCCATCGCCCGGAGGTCTCCTCGCCAAACCCGAAAGAAGTTACTAACTCCACCGCCCGACTCACCTGTGCTCGAGAAGCAAACACCAATAGCACCACTCCCTCCGCCGACCGCCTCGCCCATAGTCGAGAAACAAACCCCATATTCACGTCCTCCGCGGAGATCGCTCGGGAAGAAGCCTGCGGCGCCAAAGATTAGTGAGGGGGAAGAGCGGGAAGCAGAGGAGGCAGAGCGCGCTGCACTTGAACGAGTAAAGCGCACGGCACAAGCGGATGCGGCTAAGGACGCGCATGTAGCGCGCGTCGCTCCAAAGAAGGCTAGCGCAAAAGGGAAGGTCGAAGAGGAAGCGCGGTTGGCAGCAGAGGCTGAGGCTGAGGATGAGGCTGAGGCTGTGGATGAGGTTGAGGCTCAGGAAAAGAGGGCACATCGGGTGAAAGCGAAGGGTAAGGAGAAAGCAAGACAACAGCCAGAGCCTGAGCATGAACCGGAGGCGAGCGAGGACGAGGTAGAGGTGGAAGAAATTGAATCTCAGGCAGCAGAGGAGGATGATGCAACCCCTCCTTCACGAGTTAAGAAAACTCGGAAGCCATTTGCCCAGAAACGGCAGGATGAGGACTATGCTGTGGAGGAAGACGATGCGTCCCGCCAGAAACAACCTGAAGATGGCGTTGAGATCCTGATCCACCGGTTCGCCATTGGCACCATCGCACCCCCGCCAAAAAGCAACCGCAAAGGTGTCAATCCCGCAGACATCGTCTATACACTTCTGATCGAGCAGATCGACCGCGTCTATCCGACGCTACAAACCAAGGTTGAGAAAGAGGCTGTGGAAATCTTTAAAGAGGAACTGGCGGCGAAACTGCGCCAGTTGGTATGCCACACCACGCTCGAAAGTTAGACAGATTATATACTGACCAAGAGCAGACGGATAGCATAGAAAACTATTTGAACCTCCAGCTCCGAAACCGCCAAGCTATCAAGCGGAAACTGCATCTCCAACAAGAGATACTAGAGATCAAAAAACAACGCCAACTTGTGGCTGTCCAACAAGACGAAGTCCGAAATAAGTATGAGAACGCGTCCAAGCAAAACCAGGTTTGTCCTATCGCTCAAATCTTCATTTTTGCGCACCAAACTGATGGCTGTTGGTAGGTCCGGCAAAGAGTAAGCTCTGCCTATGAGGGACTTTCCGATCTCGTCGAGCGTGCCGCAGTCGAGTTCGCAGACCTACCACCATCGGAATTGGAAGCCAGCGCCGAAAGTGGTCTCGACGCACTCATATACCGGCTTGCACCTCTCGTGACAGGCGGTGGTGCTGATGGATCTGGGATGCTCGGCAAGATTGTTCAGTTCAACCGGGAGCTTGAAAGACTGACCGAGCTATTGAAGGAACATAATCCCACGAGTTTGTAGGAGTGGAGAAATACCATTTGTTTGTTTTTCTCCCCTTTTCTCTATTTTGGACATCACTGTGTGCGTTTTCGTATGTCGAGGGTACCTTCTTGCGTTGGCGTTTGGGATGGTGTGTTTGGTGTATTGAATTCTTTCTCTTTTGTTTTGCTCCGTAGAATACCGTCTGTATAATAGTCGGGATAGTGGATTTCCGTTATATCTACAACCCATTACGTTTGTTCGATCCGGGTGGTGGGATTGAGTTTGAATTGTGGCTGTGGGACCGCCGACTTCCCTTGAGACCATTCACGCACATGGCATCTATTCACCAGCAAGGACGTTGAATGATCATCGCCGATGCTACCGGACTTGGCAGTGACGCCGTGTAACGTTCGGTGAAACACTAGTAGCGACGCCGCCACAACTGTCTCAACAGACCAGCCCAGCAGTGACACAACGACCCAACCCACATGGCCCTCATGTCGTTCCCACGGATTCTCCATGCTTCTCCGCCCCTTCCCCGCTCGTTCTTTCGCTTCTACACCCCCATGTCTACCCGCAGTCTCACCTCCTATATCGTCAGCCCCACCGAGCTCTTGGCAGCCGTTCGCAACCCCCCAAGCAGCTCTAAGATTATTCCCCTCTCCGCGGAATGGTACCTTCCCAACGATGCACGCGACGGCCACGTAGAATTTCTCAAGCAGCGGATCCCCGGCGCGCGGTTCTTCGATCTCGATGCTGTCAAGGGCGATTCTCCATATCCCCACATGCTTCCCGATTCCCAGACGTTCTCGAACGCGATGAGCGAGCTCGGGATCACCAGAGAGGATACCCTGGTCGTCTACGATTCCCCGCATGTCGGCATATTCTCAGCCCCGCGTGTCGCGTGGATGCTAAAGACCTTCGGCCATTCCAAGGTGCATCTACTTAATAACTTCAAGGTGTGGATGGCGCAGGGGCTGCCTACAGAGAGTGGAGATGTGCCCAAATGGGAGAAAACGGAGTACCCCGTTCCACGCATGGACGAGGGTGTGGTTGTCGACTTTGAGGAGATGGTGAACAATTCGGAGAGGGGAACTACGGGGCGTGTGCAAATCATTGACGCAAGACCAAATGGACGGTTCCTGGGGACGGATCCGGAACCGAGGCCAGGTTTGTGGACTCCAAAAGTGGTCGTGTGGAACAGGACTGAGACTTTTACGTAGGTCTTTCATCAGGACATGTTCCAGGTACACCTCCATAAATATTACCCATCTCCGTGAACGACACCGCTAATCTAGGCTAACTCGTAGGCGCGGTTTCCGTCCCATTTAGCGAGCTTGTGGATCCATCCACGAAAACCCTCAAGACTGCGGCAGAGCTGCACGCTCTCTTTCTCGAGAAGGGAATCGATCCGTCGGCGAATACCGAAAAGATCTTGATGTGTGGGACTGGCGTCACCGCAGTTGTTGTGGATATTGCACTGGAATTGGCTGGTATTGACGGGAAGAGGAGAGTCTACGATGGCTCGTGGACGTGAGGATCCCCGAGGTCCACGGCATGTGTGAGCGTGATGACTGACTTTGCATAGAGAATGGGCCCAGCGAGTCGGCGAGAAGTCTGGCTTGATTGTCAAGAATTCGTATTAGACTACTAGGTTTTTTTTTTTTGTTTGATCATACTCGCATTCGACCTATGTAGATCATGGCGGCGTACATTTTGCCCGGTTTTCCTGTCCGCAGTCCGCGCAGTGGCGGCTCGTTGCAAGCTTCTCTTTGCCCTCCGCCCAGGCCTGTCCCAAGAAAGAGTAGACGCGCCCAAGGAACTTGACAAAGGGAAAGAAACAAAGGAAAGCGCACCCCGTCCCCCTACTCCTCGCCTGCCGATGCCATGAAGGAGGGCGTGGGTAAGAATAGCGGTAGTTCTTCCCCGGCGCCCGAGCCGCAGCACCCAGCTCCTCCACCTCCGCCTCCTGTTCCTCTTCCCGCTCCCGGCGCTCTCGGAGCTCCCATTCTGACATCTGGCTCCCTGCGCCGTCTTCTTCCACAGGTGGCACCAGCCTTCCCACATCCGTTGCGGTGAGGGAGTCCAGCACTGCCTTTCCGCACCTTTTGTCGGCAAGTAGGTCCCGGATCTTCCACTGGCTCTTTCACCATCCCGTCTCCTTCTGCACCTCCGCCCACTACACCTTTTGCTGCACCTTCCATTCCGGGCACACCTTGAAGCGGTGGTCTCTCGTTTGCGAGGGGCACTTACACCGCCAGCACTGGGCACTGTCGGGGCGGTCCTTGGCCCAGTGAAGGTACTGTCCGATCTGGACGAGGCCCATCTTCAGCTGGTAGAACCTTGAGGTGAGCCTCTTGGTGCTGTCGGCTACTACGCTATCGGCTTTCTGGCTCTTCACCATACAGTACTTTGCCTTGGAGATATGTGTCAAGATTATGATGGAAGTTTGATGGAATGATGAAGTCTTGTGTGTATTGTCTTGTCTTAGAGAGAAAGGAAGGAAAAGTGAAAAGTCTGAATACACGTATATGACGTGACAAAGCTGAACGAGTGAGATATTGCAACACTTCCCCTCTTGCTGCGCTCCATGGCAGCAAGCATGCAAGCAAGACCGAACAACATAAAGAAATGGCATAAAGGATGAAAATGAAAAACATAAAGTCCCAATAGCCTCATTAAAACCTCTGTGGTAAATCCTGTGGGAGAAACCCGCAGTAGGAAAAAGAGTGTTGTAGAATGGGAAAACGATAAAGACATAGATCCAATAAATCCAAGAAAGAAACTCAACTTTCATCTTGACGTGTATATTGGAACCGCGCAAATGTAAGAACTACTTGTCCAGATATGAGCACAAGGAACTGATCCCGTAAGTACGTGTGTAACACTGGGGTGTTTCACCAACGGCACAATCACCCAGGTGGTCACTAACAGTCTATTACCCTTAAGCAGGCAACACTTGTATGATGGCAGTGGAGCGACGGTGTAGTTCTGAAGGATTCGCATGGGAGCAGTTGGGAAAATTCACTAAGAGATTCGCGTTCGAAATATCACTAGAGAGTTGATCCCAGAAACAATGTACTATTATTAAGACTCAACTTCCGACTGATCGTTGCTGATGCCTCTCTATGTAGGAAACTGGCACTCTTTAAATGTCGCGTCGACTCGTTGGCCATCTGCTCTCGGGCCGACTCGGGAAGCGCAATACTTCGGTATTATGCAACAGTGTCTCTCCTCATCAGAAGGAGATAGGGTTGATTGGGACGTGGCACTGATTGATAGGTATGGACCCAGAAGATCGATCCAGGTGCTTGCGAACAATCTTCGTTTGCACACCCTTGTAGGCGTCGTTACTCTCATGCTCTTGTCCACAGCTCTTACTGGCTAAATGCTTCTCAGGTGCATTCAGGGTCGCAATCTATGAGTCTAGATGCTTCCCGGAATGTCTGGTGACGTCAGTACAAGTGCCGTAGCAATCGTAGTTATCTGAAGAATATGTCTCTGCAACTTGACAAGTTAAGGTCTGATCTTCTTCAAACAACTGACAGATGGTCAGGCTCCCCTCATATACCCACCGGACCCGCTCCACCTCACGCATCCTACACAACCGCTTGTGAGTTATATTGTACCCAGAAAAAGTTAACATTTTTGCTGGTATATAGCAACTCGTAGCTTTTAGTATGGGTCTTGTGGAGGATAACCTTGACACCTCCCAAGGATGTGACCAGGCCCTCGCCTGAGGCTGTCACTCATCCCCTTCCCCATAGGAAACCTTGAGTTACCACCCAGCTGCTGTTGGGTTGGTAATACTCCTCTCTTTCAGAGCTCACCCCAGCCTGTGACTGGCACTCATGAAATCTCACTCGGCCTCTATCCTCAGATTGGTGTTGAAAGTGATGAACGTGTGTATTGTCTAAGTAAGGCTGAAGCCTCGAGAGAAAGGAGAATATAGGGGCAGGTCCATGCCTGCCCACCATGACTAAGCAACGAGTGAGATATTACAACACTTCCTCCCTTGCTGCGTTCCGTATTCCGTGAAAACAAAGCAGCAAGCGCATAAAAGAAACAAGAGAACATATGCCCAATACTCGCCGTTGGCCTCATTAAAACCTACACAGTAAACCCGGTGGGAGAAACCTGCTAGGAAAGAGTATCAACTCCAATCGTCCGTACAGAAGATAACCAATAAAACCAATAAAACCAATAAAACTTCAGATTTTCGTGCGTAGGCCGATACTGGTAGCAAAGTGTTGGTGTTTTTCGGGGCCGAGAGCCTTGGTCATGATGTCGGCCAGATTGTCATCGGTGGAAATGTCGGTGAAGTTGACTATTCCGCACTCTTGCCGGTTGCGACTGATGTGGTACCGGATGTCAATATGCTTGGTCTTAGGGCTTGAGACTCCGGAGTAGATCGTTTTCAACGCGCCGTTGGAATTGCAGTAGATCGTTGGACCTACAGTCTCACTGGTAACGTCCTTGTGCAGTCGTGCCAACCACTCTGCTTCTCTGGTTGCGTCGGAGCAAGCAATGTACTCGGCTTCTGTGGTAGAGAATGCGACTAGTCCTTGCTTGCGCGAGAGCCAGGAAATGGGGGCTCCGTACACCTTGAAGATGTGGCCACCCTGTGACTTCCGATCTGCTCTGTCGCCAGCGAAGTCTGAATCGGTATATCCGACTAGAGGTGACGCCTCTGTCGAAGTCGTGCTGGGAAAGACGAGCTTGACATCGGCTGTTGCTTTGAGATATCGGAGGACTCGCTTTGCCGCTGTCAGGTGGACACGGTAGGGTTTCACGTTGTATCGGCTTAGTGCTGCGACCGCGAACGCAATATCAGGGCGAGTACCGATAGCGGCATACATAAGGCTCCCGACGATCGATTGGTAAAGGGCTTGATCCACTTCTTCCTCCGCATCCGAAGCGTCGATATCGAGTCGGTTCTTTGGGTGCAGTGGAGTCGGGGCCGGATTCGCATCTTGCATATTGAATCGGGCAAGGATTGTCGATATATATCCAGGTTGACTGAGGGTAATGGTTCCATCTGCGAGTCGATCGATTTCCAAGCCTAGGAACTGCTTGGCCGGTCCGAGGTTCGACATCTTGTACTGGAGCATAAGCCGTTGCTTAACTTCCAGAGCTTTTTCCGATGCTTCTTCGGCGTAGAACACGAGTATGTCGTCGACGTATAGGAGTATTAACACTCCATCGTTCCGAATGTAAAGACTTATGTCTGCGTGGGAGCGGTGGAATCCGATCGATTGTAGGAAGCCATCGATTTCCTGA
>Ga0307508_10000073_pt1 | contig 118179 bp, 174 predicted proteins | sample 9_EM_MG_FD_203089 | JGI IMG/M metagenome (GOLD analysis project Ga0307508, IMG submission 203089) | Populus trichocarpa ectomycorrhiza microbial communities from riparian zone in the Pacific Northwest, United States - 9_EM | ecosystem: Host-associated > Plants > Roots > Unclassified | place... | reverse complement strand
CCATGCCGGCGTAGTCCGCCGCGACCTCCTTGGCGCTCTTGCCCGTGGCCTCGCCGTACTTTGCCGCGGCTGCCGTGGCCGACTCGAGCACCTGCGGGCCGACCTGGCCGGTACTGATCAGCGCCTGGCCGAACTCGCGCGCCGCAGCGATCGTGACCTGGCCGCTGGCGGCGACGTTCTTCGCCAGCTGGTTGAATTGCCCCTCGGTCTTGCCGGCGTAGCCGCCGGTCAGCGTGATCGAGTCGGCGAATACCTTGCTCTGCTTCGAGCCCTCGTAGAACACGTAGCCCAGACCGGCGATGGCCGCCGCCGACGCGCCGACAGCCAGGCGGAATGGCGTGATCAGCGAGGTCACCGTCTTGAACAGCCCGCCGACGCCACCTTCGATCTGCGCGACCTGTCCGCCTTGTTGCAGCAGGATGGTCAGCGGTGAGATGCCGGATGCGGCAGACGCGACCACGTCGGACAGCGTGTACTTCAGTGTCAGCAGCTGGTTCCGCGTTGCGAAGACGTTCTTGCCGAGTTGGCCCGTCCTGCCGTCCAGCAAGGCGAGCTTGTCGATCGCTGCCTTCGTCTGTTCGGTGACGCCGAGCTCCGCGGCCTGCAGCGCCAGCAGTTCCGAGCGCGACTTCTGCGTGCCGTCGGTGTTGATCTGCGCGCCCAGACTGTTCGTGCTGGCGACAAACGCATCGGCCGCCTTGCGACGGGTGGCAGCCTCGGCTGCCGCGTTGTTGGCGGCGGCCAGCGCCTCGAGGCGGCCGATCGCGCTCGCCGTCGTGTTCGTCAGGCCGCGCTGCGCGGCCTCCTCGCGCAGGATCTGCACAGCGGTCTTGCCGAACTGGTCGGCCAGCTGCTGCTGCGCGTCGATCTGCTTGTAGATGCCTGACGTGAACTGGCGGTCTTCGGCGAACTTCGCGAGTTGCGCCGCCTGCTGGGAGCTGACGCCGGCGCGCTCGGCATCGAGTTGGCGCTGCGCCTCGCGGGTGCGGAACAGTGCGGCCGCTTCTTCGTTCACGGCGGCGATGAACGCCGTCTTCGTCTGGTACTGCGCGAGCTGTGCGCTGCGCGCCGACTCGCTGGCCTGTGCCACTGACTTCGAGATCTCGGCCTCGCGGGCTTCGGCCTGCGCGACCTGGTCGACGGCCGCGGCTTGAGCAACCAGGAAAGCCGCGTAGACGCGCGACTGCGCGGCCGCCGTCGCCGTCGACGACTCGGAGATCGTCGATACCGCTGCCTTGGCGGACGTCTGGCTTTCGGCGGCCGCGCCGCTGCGCGACTGCTTGAAGGTCAGTTCAGCTACGGTGGCCCGCAGCTTCTCGAAGGCGGCGATGCGACGCGCTACCGATGCCTCGTCGGCTGCGGCCGTCGCCTTTGCCGCTTCCTGCTGTTCGACTTGGGATTTGTAGACCGACTTGCTGACGGCGTCACGCAACTTGGAGAACGCGGCGATGCGCCGATTGGCCGCCTCGTCCTCGGCATCAGCCACAGCCTTAGCGGCGGCCTCCTCCTGCGCGCGTTGCTGCGTGGCCGGCTGCTTGGCAACCAGGTCGGTACCGGCTTGTTTGAACTGGGCCGGCGTGATGCTGCCAGCATCGCGGAGCTCGCGCAGCGCCGCGAGTTGCGCGCGATATGACGCCGTCAGGCCGTTCTGCGCGTCGATGATCTTCTGCGCTGCCGTGCGGCGCACCTCGGCCGCGGCGGCGGCCGTGGCGGCGAGATCGTTCTCGGCCTGCTTCTGCGCGGCCGCCGTCTTCAGCTGCGCGATGGCGTCGTCGCGCGCCGCCTTGAGGCCGCCGAGTTGCGATTTCAGCTGGTCGGTGTTGATGGCACCCGACGATCCCTGCGCGGCGATCGCCGTGCGCCGTGCCTCGTAGGCCGCGTTGACCTGCAGGATGCTCTGCACGAGCTCGGCGTTGAGCGCGCGCTGCTTGCTGACCGACGCATCGGCGGCCGCGGAAGCCGCGGCAAAGCCGGCAGCCGCAGAGCCCCCCGCGGTTGCGCTGACGGATCCGCTGCGCTCGATGATCGCGACCAGCCGCTGCGCGCTCTCGCCGAGGCCGGCCTGCGCCGCCTGCAACGCGAGGTACTCGCCCTGCGTACGGCCGGCCTGGTCGGCTTGCTTCTGGAGCGCGGCTTCGACGGTGCGTGCAGCACGCGACATCTTCTCGGAGTCGCGCGTGATGATCTGCGCGGCTTTGCCGCTGTCGCCTTCGAACTTGGCGAGGCCAAGCGTCAGGTCGACGGTAAGACTGGCGAGACTCACGTCATGCTCTCGCTGCCATCACGCGGAAGGCGGTTTGAGTTCATCTGGTCCCTTGTGTGTCTTGATGATCAGCAGACGATCCATGAGGGCATCGAGGTCCTCGATGCCCAGCTTGGCCGCCACGAGCTCGAAGCCGGCCCAGTTGATGCCGCCCATGCCGTCGACGAGGAGGTTCCACGCGATGAGCGCGAAGTCGTCGTCGGCGATGAACTGCGGCTGCGCGCCGTCGAAGATGACCCCGGCTTGAACGTCAAGCCGGGCCTTCAGTTTTTTGCAGCTGCGGCCCGCTGTTCGTTGTGGGCGACGATGGCCTCGAGCATCTTCCCGGCCACCGTGTAGAACCACATGCGCCGGTCGCCGGCGAGCTCCGCCCACAGATCGCGGTCGAACTCGATTGGATCGGACGAGCCGACTGCCGCGCCGAGAATCGCGGCCTCGGAGAATCCATCCCAGCCGACCACGCAATCGCGCACGTGCTCGTCTTCGACGTGGATGGTGTACTTGTCGGCCTCCCCGGCCACCGGCTTCGTCATCCGAGCCACTTCGCTCTCCGATGGACGCATGCAGGTGACCGAGAGGCCGTTGCCGAGGTCGCACTTGAACTCGCGGCTGCGGCGCAGCTTCGCGAGCAGGTCCTTGGCGCCGCTCATCAGGCGGTCTCACCCAGGTACACGACGCGACCGCGGATGGTCACGCTCAGCTGGCCGGTGCCGGTGGCACCTTGCTGCACGGACTCGCCGGGGATCGACGGCTGACCACGGAACAGGCGCTGCGCGCCGCCGGGCAGCGTGATGCGGAACACCAGGAAGCCGAGTTGACGCGCGACCTGCCGGATCTTCGCGAGCGCCGCGTTGTCGACCTTGAGCGAACGGATGTCGATCGTCACGGTCTCGGCAGCGTTCTTGATGGTCAGCAGCTTCTCCGTGGTGTCGATCAGCGTGCCGACGTCTTCCGTCTTGCCGGCGCCGCCGCCCAGCTGGTACTGCGTCGACTGCGAGAGCGTCGACCATGCGGTGATCGGCACGAAGACTCCGGAGACGAAGTCCGGGTACTGCGTGGTGTCGATGTCCTCGAGGCCGAAGGCGTCTGCCGTCGGCGAGCCCGCGGAACCGACGCGTGCGGCTTGCCCATCGAGCGGGTCCATGCCGACGACTTCGTCGAAGTAGCCAGCGCTGCCGATCGCGAGACCGTGGCTGGCGGCGTGCGCAACCGACGGGTTCGCCAGATCGACGCCCGTGATGGTCACCGGCGCACCTTCGGTCGAGCCGATTTCGACGCGAACGCCGGCGCCAAGGATGATTTCATTGCTCATGACATTCGCCTTTCAAGACGTAGGAAAGCCGGCACATGGCCGGCGGGTTTCGGAAACGAAAAAGCCGCCCGAAGGCGGCCTGCTGGGGATGGGTGCGGAGGAACGATTTGAACGTTCGACCTCAAGGTTATGAGCCTTGCGAGCTACCGTGCTGCTCTACTCCGCGCTGATGAATTCGATGGTTGCAGCGCCCGCCGCTTGATCCCCGGAGGTGGGATCAGCACGTTCACTCGCGTCGCTGCATGCGGCGGTTCTCTCACCACTCCGCTGGATATTCCCCAAGGCCATTGACTGACGTCAGAACAGCAAGCTAGTCGGCAACTGCTGGGCACGAGGCGGGGAAGGAAGTCAGTTCATGGGCGGATGGGTCCGCCCGGGTTTGTTGGCCGGCATCCAGGCCGGCTGCTTTGCGGCGACGGAGCCATCGCCGGCGACAACGCGAACGTGGCCGCGCAGCGTCTGCGTTTTGACCTTGCCGAGCACCGGGTCGAGGAAGAGCTTGCCGGCAGCGTCCTGGCAGCCAGCGTGGATCTCTCCGGCCTCTTCGTCTGCCATGAAGCAGTGCTTGATCTCGACGCCGTCAAGGTACACACGGCACGGCATCGCCCGCCGGTAGTTCGCATACCCCGGGTCGCTTCTGTCGGTGGCATATCGCATCGTCATTTCCAGTCAGGGAATTTCCGGCGTGATCCACGTCGGAACGAAAAGGTCCACGCAGCGCACGTCGAGGGTCGGATCGAAGCCATCGGGGCCGTTCGGGTCGGTATAGAGGCCGGCGGCGATGAGCGCATCGACGACCTCGGTCTCCAACACGTTGGCGAGCTCGCGCGTCTCTCCCCAGCACTCGAGATGGAACGTCTCTTTCACGTAGAGCAGCGTGCCGTCAAGGCCGCGCGCGCGCTCCGTGGACACGCTGTGGCCAACCACAAACGGATAGCTGTCGGCATCGTTCGCCTGGTCGACGCGGATCTTGTCGCCTGCCGATGTCGGCAGCGGGCTGCCGCTGAGCGCCGCCATGATTTGGTCCCAGCCTGCCACGTCAGACTCCTTGGTTTTCGCTGGCCATGGCCACGCGTTTGAGTTCACGCCATGCTTTCGCAGAGACGGACATTTTTGCCTTCACCTCGGCACTCGTGACGCGTTTCGGCAGCGCCGCGTTCTGTGCTCGCTTCGTCGCGGATATTCGCTGCCTGACTTCAGTGGAGCGAACTCTGCCGCTGTTCGCCGCCGATATCCTCGAGCGGGTCTCGGCGCTCTGATTGCGTGCCAGTGCCGTCATGCGTGCGATGTTCTCCGGATTGCGCTGGCGCTCTGACATCTTCGCGCGCCACTCTGCGGACTTCGGTACGCCTTTTTTCGACGCCGACATCTTCGCTCTCGTCACCTCAGATACGACGGTTCCTTGACCGCCCCCACTTGATAGGTTGTAGCCGTGTGGGTGCTGCGTGTTCAGATGCGCGATCCATCGTCGCTCGGCCTCATTCAGCGCACCGCGCTTGCACTGCTCGATTACTCGCGTCTCAAACGCTGGCCACCCATGCTTCGCAATCGCAGCACTAAGGTGCCCCTTGCTACTGACATGCCCTGTTGCGTGTTCACGCCATCTCCGAGCGATGTCGCTACTCTGACCAACGTAGGTGCGGCCAGTAAGGATGTGCGTGATCAGGTAGATGCCGCAGCGCTTCATTTGCTTCAGAACAACGTTCCTTGATTGAGTGTCGGCAGGTCTTGCGCGAGAGACTTCTCAATCTCTGCGAGTGCAGGACCTTCAAGTTGTGTAGCGCCGATTTGGAGAAATGGACGTGGGTTTTGATTCGTCTTTGTGCGGAACATCACCCAGCGCCAATAGTAGGGGTCGTTCGGGCTGTATTTGCCGCGGTCGCCGCCCTTGGCTGGCTTCACGTTCACGAACACGCCAACGTCGCCGGTCCTGTTCGTGTCCTTGCTGTTGCGAATCTGGATGGCATCGCGCAGCGTGCCGGGCTTGCGGATCATCACGCCGCGCCGGTAGATGGGGCGACCGAGCACCGGCACGACACTCGGCGAGGCCGCCAACTTCTTGACGAGCTCGGCGCCCTTGCGCAGTGCCTTGCGCGCGAACTTGCGGCGGATGGTCGGCGCCATGCTCAGCAGCCGCGCACGCGCGCTGTCGAGGCCTTTGACGACGACGTCGTAGAGCTTCGTCACGACGTCACCCGTCCGTCGCGCACGCCGGCCTTGCAGATGAGATCGACAAACTCCTTGCCGCCGCGCACCGGATTGATCACGGTGATGTCGTATGGCTGCCCGTTGTGCAGCAGGCGCATCTTCGTCGTCACGTCGGTCCGGTACCGGATCCGGAAGGCCAGCGTCGCCTCGGCCTGCTCCTGGCCGCCGGCGAAGAACTCGCGGCCGCGCGGTGCGAACGGCCGTGACGACCAGATGCCGTTCGGCGTGAACATGACCCAGCTCTTTGCCTGCTCACGCAGCGCGCCTACCGCGGGATCACGCTGCTGCAGGTAGATGCGCTCGGTGAGATCGCCGGCGACTGTCACGCGAACCCCAACTTGAGGCGGAACGGAAACAGGAAGAACTTCACGCCCATCGGGATCTCCGCCAGCGCGACCTCTGTGGTGCTGTCGCGATGCTTGTAGAGATGCGACGTCAGCAGCAGGATGGCGATCTGAATCGACTTCGGCAGCGGCGCGTCTTGCGGGCTCGTTCCCGGCAGCGAGTAGCCGATCGAATACTGGATGCTGACGTTGTTGTTGCTGGCATCGGTGTCCGGCCAGCTCTGGTCGGCGCGCAGGCGAATCACCGCGACCTGGCCAGTCGAGTCGAGCTCGTAGACGGTGTCCGGTACCAGTTGCTCGGCGCTGTCGACGTCCAGATAGGTGATTTGCAGCACGCCGAGCACCGGGCCCGACTCCAGTGTGATCTCGGCGGTCGGGAACGCGGACAGGCGAATCTCGGCGGTTGCGGGCGCGATGTTCGTGCCCAAGTACATCTCGCACCACTCGCGCGCCGCGCTGACGTACATCATGATCAGGTCGTCGTCGATGTGCACCGGCGGGCTGCCTTCTGCATCGACCCGACACTGCCGGCGCGCGAGCTCGAGCGAGATCGGCTCAGCGGTTGCGGGCGCGATGATCTTCATGGTGCTTCCTTCTGCCACTCGGCATCGAATGAGCCGCCCTGCCAACCGGGCAGCCAGGGGCCGCCGAGAGTCATATGGGCGATGCCGAGATTCGCCGGCCGCGCCTGGCAGTCGACGAGCCAGTTCCAGGCCGGGTCCAACTCACCGATCTCGTGGTCGTTGAGCCAGTACATCCGGTGCAGGTCGCGGCCCGGCCGGGTGTTGATGTCGTGCAGCGAGAGCCGGCGGTTTGCCGGATGGTCGACGTCGAACAGCATCACGCTCGACCAGTTCTTGCGTGGGTAGACCGTCTGCACCTGGTCGACCATCTTGGTGTCGCCGGCCGGCAGGTACTCATGCTTGACCACGTAGACCGCCTTGCCGGGCTCGATCTCTGCCAGCATCTCGTGCGGGTCGCGGGCGAACACGACGTCGCAGTCGGCGAACAGTGCCCAGCCGCCCTGGCAGAGCAGTGGCGTCAGGAAGCGCGAGACAGCGAACGACGTCGATTTCGGTGCGTTGCTCACCAGGTCGTACGACTGGCCGCCGCGGTGATCGCTGATGCGCGACAGCATGCCGGCGTCGCGCAGCCGGTCAGCGCACAGCAGTTCGGCTTCGATGCCGCTGACCTTCAGGAGCGTGCGCAACGCCACGTCGACGGCCGGTTGCTCGCGGGTGTCGTGACCGATGTAGACCTTCATCAGTCGGTCTCGTATTGCCAGCGCTCGAGATCGTTGTCCCAGCAACGGTCGACCATCTCAAGCCAAACCCAGCACTTGTCGAACTCGCAGAAGACGGGATGCCACGCGAACCATCGATTCCACGGATCCTGCGCTTTCGCCCGCCGCTTGAATCTCATGCCGGCACCATGATCAGGTCGCCCGCCATCTCGCGCGCCAGGCGGTAGCCGAGCGACTCGAGGTACGGCAGCGCATCGCGATCGCCGAGGCCGAACTTCACGGCGTGGCCGGGCTTCTGCTCGACGATGACGACTGGTTTCTGGCGCGCCAGCAGCTCCTCGGCACCGCGCAGCACGAACAGCTCGAAGCCCTCGCAGTCGATCTTGACCAGATCGACGTTCTCGAGGTGGAAGCTGTCCAGCGTGTGCATCGGGATGTCGCCGGCACCGTCGACGCGCGAATCGCCGCTGCTCGTTGGCTCGGTTCGGATCTTCACGCTGCCGTAGCGATCGCCGAGCGCGCAGTCGTGGAGCTCGATGTTGGCCAGGCCCTCGGTGTTGCGCGTGAAGCACTCGCGATGCACGGCGACAGGCTCGAAGGCATGCACCTGGTCGAAGGCGTGCGCGAGGTTGAAGCTCCACAGGCCGACGTGACCGCCGACATCAACCGCCGTGCGGAACTGCGTGCAAACCTCCATGGCAGCCTTCTGCTTCCCGCCTTGGTAGGCTGGCCGACCGTTCAAGGCCATGCGTACCTTCGGGTTCGCCATCCATCCAGGAAGGTGGCTCTCGCCGTCCGGAAACCACCACGAGTCAACGTACTTCAAGGATCTGCTCCAGGTTCTCGGACACTTCGTCCACAGTGATCTTTTCCATTGACGCGCGGCAGCCAGCGCACGGCACACGCGAGCCGCAGGCCTCGCCGGCGTGGCGCAGGTTGCGATGGCCGGCATAGCCCGTGATCTCCGGCGAGATGAATTCGCTGTAGAGCACCACCGCCGGCACGCCGAGCGCGGCGGCCGCGTGATGCAGGCCGCCCTCGGTGCCAACGAATGCCCGGCTCGCCGCCAGCACCGCGCAGGCCAGCCTGAATGTCTTGGTCTCGACGAACTCGACGCCGCGCAAAGCCCAGGTGCCGGCCGGGCCGACCTGGACGAAGTCGCCTCCGCGGTCGACGAGCTCCTGCCAGCGCTCAGCGATCCATGCCTTGTTCGAACCGTCGACCTTGGTGTTGGGTTCGATCAGGACACGGCCGCCGTGCGCGATGCCGAACTGCTTCTCGGCGTCCGTGAGGTAGATCTCGCCGGGTGCAATGTCCCAGTGCTTCCACGTCCATCGCGTCGCGGTCTTGCTTACGATGTACGGCCGCATACCGCTGCCATTCGCCAGGCGCTGTGCGCCACTGGTTGGCATGCGCACGATGCGCGGGTTGTTCTCGAAGACCTCGTGCCACTGCGGCCGATTGAAGCGGCCCACGATCAACACCGGCCGGCCGTTCGACTCGTGCAGCTGCCTGGCCTGAGCAGTGGCCATCAGCCAATCACCGGCACCGATGATCTACTCCCCGGAGCCCTTCGATCCGCCGCGATTGCGGCGGCGCCGCGCTCCAGTTGCGTCGGCGGAATCCGTGGCCATCACCGCCACATTCTCGAGCTTGTCGTCCGGCTTGGCCGCGTCAACGATCTCGGCAGCGCCGCCTTCGGCGACGGCCTGAGCATCTTCGACCGATGAGGTTCCGGATGCATCGGCAGGTGCGTTCGACGCATCGCCGGCCTCGCTTGTTGCATGGACTTCGCCTTCCGTTGCATGGGATGGCGCTTTCGTGTCGGAAACCTCGACGTTCGTCTCACCGATGACGACATTCGTCATGGACGTCGATGCGATCGTCTCGACGGGTTCCGATTCGAGCTCGACCGGCTTGTCGGCCTGAACGCGGCGGAAGTAGCCGAGCCATTCGTCGTACGGACCGGCGACCACGGACTCCAGAGCGAATCCGGCGTCGGTCATCACCTGGTCGATGTGGTGCGGCCGCATGCCGGATCGAAGGTCCAGGATGCGCATGCCCGAAGGCGGCAGGCGGATCACGCAGAGGTCGCGCGCCAGCGCGGCGAGCGCGGCGCAGACGGCCGACGGGTCGCGCAGCTTGTGCAGGATGGCCAGCATCAGCACGATGTCTACCTGCGGCTTGTCGCTCAGGTCGTACTGGTTCAGGTTGGCGACGATGAACTCGCATGGCAACTCGCGCTCGCCGGCGAGTCGCTCGCCGATGGCCACGAACTTGCCGACGATCTCCAGACCGATGCACGCCTTGGCGCCGACGGCGGCGAGCTCGAGGGCGATGAGGCCCTCGGCGCAGCCGGCATCGAGCACGGTCTTGCCGGGGACCTCGGCGACCAAGGCCTCGAGCCCCGTCATCTGCTGCTCCAGCGAACGGTCGCCATCGCGGCCCAATCCGGTGAACCAACCCTTCAGGTCCTTCACTTTTGCAGCTTCAGCCATGCTTTCCCCTTTGACATTTCGTCCAGTGACCATTCGTTGTCGGCGAGCGTGCCGACCCAGTTTTCGCGCTCCGGTGTCGGCAGCGCCTCGATGTCGGTGCCGCCCATGAATCGCGCCGCGCAGTCGTTGGCCTCGACGATCACCGGGACCCCCGACACGACAGCCGAGACGGCCGCCGCTGACGACCATGTGACCAGCGCGTGCGCGCCGGCCAGGTCCTGCTGCAGGGTTGCAGCGAGTGCGCCCTTGTTCGCCGACCACTCGCGCACGCGGATCTCCCGCGTCGTCTGTGCCTTGAGGCGCGCCAGCGTCTTCTGCGTCCAGTCGCCGTCGTAGCCGGCAGCTGTCCGCATGAACGCGTTCGACTGCGGGCAGACGACGATGTGCGCACCGCCGGCGCGCCACGGCGCGAGACTGATGCCGAGCGCGCGGAACCGCGAGCCATCGCTGACACCGATGCCGGGGTGCTGCAGCCTGTTCTTCGTCACGCGGAAATGCTGCTGCCGCGCGGAATCGAAATAGGAGTTGTCGATGTAGTAGTAGTCGGAGCCGCGCGCGCGCACCGCGCGCCACACGTCGACGTTCGACTCGTCGACGCCATAGAAAGCCGCGGCGCCGTCGCGCAGCGTCGTGCCGATCTGGCCGCCGCAGCCTCTGACGAAGGCCAGGCAGATCTCGAAGGACTTCCGCTTGCCAGCACATGGGTAGGCGGTCACGTTCACCACGTAGCGCTCCCGATGCTGTCGAGGATCCGCCGGAAGGGTTCGCCCTGCTCTATCTCGGCAACGCGCCACTGCGCATGCGCCATGCGCCGCAGGGCCGCGAGCCGGCGCGCGTCGTCACACACGGGTTCGTGGATCGTGCCGATGCTGTGGCCAGCCGCGCCGGCGCAGATCCAGTGCGGCGCGCAGTAGACGACGGGGATGCCCATCGTCAGCGCCTTCACGCCGGAGGCCGAACTCCAGATGACGCAGAGACCGGCATCGGCGAGGTCCTGCTCGAGCGGCGTCGCCGTTGCGTTCTTGCCGGGGTGCCGCCGGATACGGACACCGGTGAGCTTCTGCTCCTTGAATCGCCGCAGCGTCTTGTCCTCCCACTGCGCCGGGCTGGCCATCTGGCGCGAGCCGATGCCTCGCTGTCCGCAGATCAGGATGCCGGCGCCGCCGGCGCGCCACGGCGCGAGCTGGATGCCGAGGGTTTCGAACCGATCTTCGGCACCAACCGGAAACCAGCCGCTGCCGTTGTGGCCGTGCACGGCGATCGCGTAGAGCTGCTGACCAGCCGCGTCACGCCCGATGTAGCCGTTCTCGCAGACCAGCACGGTTCCGCCTTTGGCTTCCCACTCGCGAGCCCGCTGCTCGTTGGCGCCGTGCAGGTTCCACAGCAGGATCACGTCGTCGCGGTTCTGCGGATCCCCGCCGTTCCTAAGTTGGTAGCCGACCTTCTCGAGGCCGGCGTCGAATGCCGCGCGCCGATAGTGAGGCTCCGCGCGGATGGTGTTCACTGCGATCAAGTCAATTCCTCGGAAAGCGCGGCGCGCGGGAAACATTCCAACCGGCCGCCCGGCGTGCAGTTCACGACGTCGATGCCTTCGGTCTTGAGATCGGCGGCGAGCGGTTTGAACTCGACCAGCCATTGCTCGAACAAGTGAGCAGCGGTGTTGGCCAGGCCGTTCCCATAGCGGCCATGCCAGTGCGTGCCCTGCATGTCGAAGCCGAGTAGCAGGATCCGCGCGGCGCCGGCCTGCCACGCGAGGTTGATCGCCTGGTACCCGCTGTTGCCGCCCTGATGGATGACGCCTGGCGTCCGGCTCAATCCTTTGCCGCGCACGCTCGCGATGCGCCGCACGCCGTACACGACGGCCAACTCATCTTGCGTCCACCGCTCGCCGGCGAACGCCATATCGACTTCCTTGCGAAACGCGATCCACCACTGCGCGTCGCAGGCGTACAGCACGTCAGCCCACGGCGCGCGCCGGAACGTCGTGTTGATCGCGATGACGCGCCGTGCTTCGCCGGCATCACGCCAAGCCTTCACCGCTGCGCACTGCGCCTCGGTCAAGCTGGGCCCGCTGGCCAGGATCACGACGGTCGCGTCATCCCATCGGATGCCATCCCAGCGCACGACTGGCCGCTCCAGTACCGCGCTCACTTCGGCAACTTGACCGTCGGCGGCGGGCCGGCGCGCGGCGCGACGCCGTCGGCACCATCGCGGCCGCGCTTGGCGGCAAGCGTCCAGTTGCCGCCGACACCGGGCTTCTCGCCCGTGGGTTCATTGCAATGCCAGAGCGACCCTGCCCATGTCGCGGTGTCGCCCTTTTCGTAGCCACCAACGCGGTTCTCGTCGTAGACGCCGCGGTAGATCTGTGCGGGGATGCTCACGCGTTTCTCAACCACGCGGCCACTGGTGAACGTGCGCTTGAAAGCGAACGATCGCTCATTGACCTGCTCGATCTCGAAGTCGGCCTCGCCGTCGACGTGCACGACCCAACCGGCGGCCTCGATCGAGTCGGTGACGGGGTCGGTCGTGCGCACCGAGCGCACCACGCCGCCGCGGTAATTCGCATACGTGGCGCGCGGATAGCTGCGCGTGACATCGACGGCCGGCAGGACCTCGATCTGCAGCGCGTCGCGACCGGGATCGCCGACCTTGCCATCACGACCGTCGCGGCCGTCAACTGGCAGAGGGATCGAGTTGATCGCGGCCTCGATGGCTTTGTGGATCGACTCGGGATCGGCATCGCGGCCGTCACGCGGTTTCGGCATGGCCTCCATGGCCTTGGCCACGAGGTCGCCAAGCAGCCTGGCGATGGTTTGCTCGTCGACGCTCTTGCCGTCAACGCCGTCGCGGCCATCCTTCGCAGCCGGGATCTTCGCGACCGCCGTCTCGACAACCGACTCGACCAGCTCAGGCACGCCCGCCGTGGCCGCGCGCACGAGTTCGACTACTTCATCGCGATCGACGGACTTGCCGTCCAGGCCATCCTTCCCGTCGCGGCCATCCGCCGGCTTCGGGATCTCGGCCACGGCGTCGGACACCATCTGTCGAAGCACTTCAGGGTCGGCATCGCGCCCATCGACGCCGTTTTCAGGCTTCGGCAGATCAGCGACAACCGCCTTCACCTTCGCCACGACCAGCGTTTCGAGCTCGACGGGATCGATGCTCTTACCGTCGACGCCGTCCTTTGCCGGCGGTAGCGCGGCGACCGACTTCGCGACCTCATCGTCGACCATGCCGCGCACGACCTGGCGGTCGACCGACTGCCCGTCGACGCCATCGCGGCCGTCCTTCGGAACCGGGATCAGCGCCACGGCCTTGGCCACGGCTTCCGAGATCTGCTCGGGACTCGCGTCCTTGCCGTCGACACCGTCCTTCGGCGGCGGGATCGTCGCGACTGCCGACCGCACCAGACCTGCGATCTCTTCCGTCGACGGCCCGTCGGCACCGGCCACGCCATCCTTGCCGTCGACGCCGTCCTTCGGCGCCGGTAGCGCGTCGACGGCGCGCTTCACCTCTTCGGAGACGAGCCGTGCGACTACCGCGGAATCGACGCTGGCGCCGTCGACGCCGTCACGGCCGTCTTTGCCGTTGACCGGCGCCGGGATGCCGTCAAGAAACGCTGCGATCTTGGCGAGCACGGCCTGCGTGATGGCCTCGGCGTCGGCGTCCTTGCCGTCGGCGCCGTCCTTCGCCGGCGGCAACTCATCGATGGCCTTGCGCACCGCGGCTTCAACTTCAACGGGATCAGCACTCTTGCCGTCGACCCCATCCTTTGGCGCCGGCAGTTTGGCGATGGCTTCCGCAACCATCGCGCGCACCACCTCGGGGGCGACGGGCTCAGCGTCGCGGCCGTCCTTCGGGAGCGGCAGACTTTCGACTGCCTTGGACAGCGCTGCGTCGACAACTGACGTGACGTCTTCGATCGAAGCGTCGCGGCCGTCTTTCGGCACGGGGATCAGCGCGATGGCTTTCGCCACTGTCTCCTGCACGAGAGTGGAAACCTCTTCTGGGTCGGCGCTGCGACCATCTACACCGTCCTTGGCCGGCGGCAGTTCGGCGACCGCCTGGCGCGCGGCATCGGCGGCAGCCGTGCGTACGAGCTCGAGATCCGCGTCTTTGCCGTCGCGGCCGGCCGGGATGGCGCTGATCTGATCCTTCAGCGGGGCGATCGCCGGCTCGAACAGGCGCTTGAACTCCGACGAGCAATAGCCCTTGACGGCCACGAAGAGCGCGTCAGCAAATTCTGAGACTTTGCTCGTCATGCGTGGTCCTGAATTGAAAAGGCCCGCGTGTAGCGGGCCTGGTGTTGGTCGTTCCGGATCAAGGCGCTGGCGCGCTCGGCGGCCGCTTGGTAAGCGTCGCTATCAGGTCCCGGAAGCAGTTGGTGTTCTTGTCCATCATCACCGCCTTGGTCTCGGCGTTGCGCATCTCGATCGATGCATCCCAGCCGCCGGCGATGCCCCAGTCGAAGTCGCACGCGAAACCGGCGTGTGGCGCATTCACGGCGCGCCATTGCTCATTGAGGTAGAGCGTGAACCAGCTGCTCATCGGCGGCCACTGGTGCGTCGGATCACCGTAGGCGCAGGAGTGCGACCAGTTCGGCGTGACGATCTGCGCGGTGGCGCCGACCTTCATCACGCGGTACAGCTCGCTGAAGAAGAACACGCGTTGCTCGCCGGTGAGATGCTCGACGAAGTGCGAGGAGCGAACCTCGTCGACGCTGCCATCAGCGAAAGGCCACGCCAGGTAGCGCGGCACATCGGGTGGCGTCTCGCGATCGCCTGTCATGAATTCGTGGTTCTGCCGGTACCAGGCCTTGCTCTGCTCGGCGATGTTCAGAACATGCTTCTGGCCGAAGTCGATGGAGTCGATGCCTTCCCAACCATCCAACTTCGTTCGGCCGCAGCCGAAGTCAAGGCGCAGCGGTATGACAACCACTGCTCCGATAGGTTGCAGTTCAGGGGCTCGCGCGGCCTTGTTCTTCATCGTTTCTCCGAGATCACCAGGTGTAGTCTTCAGGACCGAACTTGCCGTCCATGTCGTAATGTCCAACAAGGACCGAGCAATCAACGCCACAGCGATAGCCGTTCTTGCGAGCGTCGGCCCAGAAGTACAAGTCCTGCGTGCTCACGCCGCCTTCGGTCTGCGTCTTGAACCAGGGCCGGCGCAGGTCTGCATCCTTGAACATCTCGAGCCGCCACAGCGCGAACCCCATGCCGGTACCGCAGCACTCAACGAGCTCGCCGGTGCGCGGCGGCTGCGGCCGGAAGTTGTTCACAGGGTCGCGCGGGTCGCCCCAGATCTGCGGCATGCCACCGTCGCCCTTGGTGTAGTACAGGCCGCTGATGCAGTCGAAGTCCGGGTTGGCCTCCATCCGCTGCTGCAGTTTGATCAAGCCGTCTGGCGGCACGATGTTGTCGTGCTCGCAGGTCAGGATGTACTTGAACAGCGAGAGTTGCGGATGCGCGAGGATCTGCTCGATCAAATGGCTGAAGGCCTCGCCGACCTCCATGTTGATGCTCGCCGCGGCGGGCAGCCGGAAGAACTGGTTGTTCGGCGGCGCGTACATGTTCAACCAACTCAACGCCGTCTTCAGCGGCACCGACTTGCCGGCTGGAATCAGCATGATCGTGTCGAGTTTCTTCCACGCCGAGGAATCGTCGACACGTTTGATCGTGGCCTCGATGTCGGCGTTGTGCCGGCCATAGTCGGGCAAAACAATCTGCGGACTCAAGCTGGTAGCTCCTGTGATTCGGTGACGTTCGCGCAGATTCTAGCAATGCTAAAGTCGCTGTCCATCCTGATCGACCTTCGCGGCATCACGCGACCATCCATGCCACGATCGAAGACGGTATGACTGTCAGCGTTGCCGTGGAGCTCGTCACTGTGCCGTTGTCGTCGGTGACGTCGCATGTGATCAGCGCAGCGTTGTCAGAAAGGGCGGCTGTGAACGACAGCGTCGTGCTGTCGGTGCCGACGTTCACGCCGTTCTTCTTCCACTGGTAGCTGTTCGTCCCCGAGCTCGCCGTGGCGGCGATCGTGAAGTTCGCGAGAGCGTTCTCGTAGACGGACAGATTCGCCGGCTGCGTGTTGATCGTCGGGGCAAAGACCAGGGCGTTCACACCCGTGACCATCAGACCGGCGAGGATCGTATAGCCGGCCGCCGACAGATGGACTCCGTCGGCAAAGTTGCCGGGGAAGTTCGCCGCCGCCGTCTCGACGCCGATGTTCGCGTCGGCGTGGATCGCCACGTAGGCGTCCATCGTCGCCGACGTGTTATTTGCGTCGAAGTAGGTGTTGTAGTCCGCGCGATCCGTGTCGGTCGTCGCACTCGTGTCGGTCGACGTGCCGAAGCACACCTTCACCGTCGATGACCGCCGATTCGACAGGTACGTCAGCGAGTTGTTTCGCGGCGTCGGGCTGGCAGCGCGCTGGTTGTACCACTCGAATGCCGCCAGCTTGACGGGCTTGCCGATCAGCGCGTAGACGTCGTCGACACCAGCTGGCGCACGCGTGTCCATCTCGGTGATCGTGTCGCCACCGATCCCCAGGTTCGTCCACTGGCCGAACGACAGGCCCAGCGTCTGCGCGACCTTGTATGGATACGAGTCGGCTGGGCTGGAGCCGCCGAGACCCATCGTGATCGAATCGCCGTCGAAGACCAGCATGTGATCACGCGATGCCCACGGATAGGACTGACCGTACTTCTCGCAGGCCCACATGTGCGCCTGCATGACCTCGGTCGGCGTGAGCGCTTGGTCCCAGAACAGGATCTCGTAGATGTCGGCTTCGCAGTTGATGAACGCGCCGTTGTTCGCGTTCGCGCCGATGCAAAGCGACACTGTCGCGCCCGGGCCGGCAGATGCCGAACTGGCGTGGCCGACGCAACCACCGTCGACATGCCACCGCTCGAGCGGGAACGTGCCCGTGCCATTCGTGTACGACCCGATAGACGTCGCCAAGGTAGAGAACGCCGACTGCGCGGTGTTCGGCACCTTCATGAAGCTGTCGGCGAAGCTGCCGACTTGGTTGCCGTCCGCCAGCATGAAGTTGCCGGTGTCGTCGATACCCAAGTCGACCAAGCAGCCGCCGTTGCCGGATGGCGTGATCGTCTTGTAGACGACGAAGGTCGTCACGGCCTGCGCATTCAGCGCGGCGACAACCGTCGCCGGTCGGCCCATCAACATGCTCGAGCCATTGCCAGAGGCCTGGAATCGCACTGACGGCTTCCCACCCGTCGTGTTGGTGCGGTACTTCGGGGCTACCGATGGGCGGCCGCCTTGACCTGTTGTAGACCAGGTGGCGCCGTACCCGTTGACGCTATCCGTCCATGTTGCAGTGACGTCGGTGTTGTCGGTCTGCGGAGTGAGCGAGTCTGCCGACCATTGCGCGATGAGGTGCGCGCTTTGTGGTAGTGACGTCGCCATGGCTGCTGGCTTAAGCTTGGTTCACGAACTGGATGTATGGGACAACGTGCGATGCCGACGAGCTGACCTGCGACAGGTTTAGGCTGGCGCTTGTGCCGCCGCCGGCGACAGAGAATGAGCCGATGCCCTGTTGGAATTGGATCGATGCGTTGTTCGCGGAGCCAAAAAAGCCCAATGTATTGTTCGGTTGCGACATGCCGATTTGACTGTGCAGAATCCGGCAAGCGCTCAATGCCGCCGTGCCTTGCGTCGTCTGCGTCGTGGACTGCCCGTAGGCCATGAACAAGCGGCCTGTCGGAACGGATGCCGCGAATTGTGTGTCCCACAACTTCATCCCGCTCAACGCAGTCATGTGCGTCGTGCTGACCTGCATCGTGCTGTTCGTCGCCGCATAGCTGAAGCTCAGCGAGGATGTACCGTTGCTCACTGGGTATGTGAGGCCATGAGTGACGCTGATGTTGTTCGTCGTGTTCTGGCTGACATTGATCGAGTACCGGAAACTGACGGAACTCGATGAGAATGACCGCAAGCTCATCGAACTCGCGCCGGTCCCCAGACTGTAGAGAACGACGTTGTGGGTCTCTTGCTGGTTGTAGCTGTACGCGCTATTGGCGGTCGATGCGAATGACGTGGATGCCAGGCTTACGGTGTGCGCCATGCGCATGTAGCCCGCCGAGAATGCCTCTCGCACCTGCATCGGGAACATGACAGAGGTGCTTTGCTGGACCGTCTGCGTCTGGCTGTTCATCAGGTATGGCAAGCCGTTCGCGAAGTAGCTGACGAGCGGCTGATAGATGCTGATCGTGCTGCCGTTTGTGCTGACCAGAATCCCCGATGCACCGACCAGCGACGATGTCTGCGGAACCGAGAAATTGAAGCTCTGCCCTGTCGTCGATGCGATGGTCATCGCTCCGCCGACCACGCTCATGATCGCATTGCCGGACGTGTAGGTGGTCTGGCTGTTGCCGAGTCCGATGCCGCCGCCAGCCGCGCTGGCCGTCACCGTTGACCCATTGAGGCCGAAGGACACACCGTTGGCATTGCTGAAGACAACCGACCCGAGATTTCCCGACGTGGTACCCGCACTGAAGTTGACCGGTGACGCCGCAGCAGCTGGCGCGCTGATCACGATCGATCCATTGCTCACGCCGACCGATACGACACCGGCGCCGGCGATGATCATCGACGATGCGTTGAACGTGCCCGCCGTGCTCTGCGTGGTGTTCGATGCCGCGAATGCGCTGACGACCTGGTTTGATTGCGTCGTCAAGCCGTTGTGGCTGGCCGTGATCTGGCTCGAGCCGGACATCCCGAAGGTGACGCCGTTCGAGTTCGAGAACACCATCGTGCCAGTGCTCACCGACTGCGTGCCCGCCGACATCGCCACGCCGCCCGCGCCAGCCGCGCCGCCGCTGATGATCAGCGAGCCCGCCGACATCCCTGCCGACACGCCGCCCATGCCGACGATGGTCAGCGATCTCGCGTCGACCGTACTCGACGAGCTCTGCCCGACGGTCTGGCTCGAGGCGTACAGGCCGATCGTCTGCGCCGACTGCGTCGGTACCGTGTACGAGGCGGTGACGACGTTGGCGCCGTTCGAGCCGAAGCTGATGCCGTTCAGGTTCGAGAACGAGACGTCGCCGGTCCGGTACGTGGTGTTGGAAACCACGATCCCCTGGACGTTGGATTGCGTCTGCGCTGACTGTGCGACCGTGGTCTGGCCGCTGATCAGCAACGATCCCGCGCTCATGCCGACCGAGACGCCACCAGATCCGACCACGCTCAAACTGCGGGCGTCGATGGTGCTCGACGAACTCTGCCCATACGTCTGAGAGGACCCGTAGAGTCCCATGGTCTGCGCGGTCTGGGCAAACGTCGCGGTGGCCGTCACCGTCGAACCGTTGAGCCCGAAGCTCACGTTGTTCGAGTTCGAGAACACCGTCGCGCCTGGCACCGTGTAGCTCGCCGTCAGCGTGTTCGACCCCGACAACCCGAAGGAGATCCCGTTGGAGTTGCTGAAGACGATATCGCCCGTGCGTCCGACCTGCGTGCCGGCGCTGATGCCCTGCACGTTCGACTGCGTCTGGACAGTCTGGCTCGTGAGGCCGTTGTGACTGGCCGTCACGGTGCTCGCGTTGAAGCCGAACGTGATGCCGTTCGAGTTCGCGAAGCTGATGGCGCCGGTGGACCCGTTGATCGCGACCGTGCTCTGCGTCTGAACGCTTTGCGCGACGGTCGTCTGGCCGGAGATGAGCAGGGAACCGGCGCTCATTCCAATCGACACGCCGCCGGAGCCGACAACGCTCAGGCTTCTGGCGTCAATCGTTGAGCTGGAGCTCTGGCCAAAGGTCTGCGATGACGCATACAGGCCGATCGACTGCGCCGTTTGAGCAGCCGTTGTCTGACCGCTGATCAGCAGGGATCCTGCCGACATGCCCACGGAGACGCCGCCCGACCCCACGATGCTGAGGCTGCGCGCGTCGACCGTTGAACTCGACGACTGGCCGTACGTTTGCGAAGACCCGTACAAGCCTATGGTCTGTGCGCTCTGCGCGAAGCTGGCCGTGGCTGTCACGGTCGAACCGTTCAACCCGAAGGTGACGTTGTTCGAATTGCTGAAGACCGTCGCGCCGGGAACGGTATAGCTCGCCGTGATCGCCTGGCCGGCGCTCGATCCGAAACTGATGCCGTTGGCGTTGCTGAACGAGACGTCGCCTGTGCGGTACGTCGTGTTCGAGACGATGATTCCCTGGACGTTGCTCTGCGTCTGCGCGGTCTGCACCGGCGCACTGATCTGGATCGAGCCGTTGCTGAAGCCAACCGTGGCGGCGCCGAGGCCGTTGAACGACAGCGACCTCGCGTCAAGCGTCGTCGAGCTGTTCTGCGTCGTGTTGCCGGTCGCATACAGGCCGACGCTCTGGTTGGTCTGGGCTGCCGTTGTCAGGCCGCTGATCAGGATCGAGCCAGCGCTAAGCCCGATCGAGATGCCGCCGGAGCCGACGAAACTCAGGCTGCGCGCATCGAAGCCGCTGCTGGAGGACTGCCCGAACGTCTGCGACGACGCGTAGAGGCCGATCGCCTGGTTGCTCTGCGGCGCCACGCTGAACTGCAGCTGGTTGCCAGTCGTGCTGCGGATCGTGATCGCGCCGAGCTCCGAGAACCCGACGGTGCCGCTGGAGAACGTCGTCTCGCTATTCGCGATGCCGCTGATACCGGTCTGCGCGCCGGCCACGGCGGCGATGCTGGCCGTGATCACCGAGCCCGCCAAGCCGAAGGTCACGCCGTTTTGGTTGGAGAACGTCAGGGCCGACAAGTTCTGTGACGTCGTGCCCGCGCTGAGATTGATGGCCGACAGCAGGCCGGCAGTGGACGGCACCGAGTAGCTCGCCGTCAGTTGGCTGCTGCCACTCAGCCCGAACGTCATGCCATTCGAGTTCGCGAAGACGATGTCTCCGGTGCGCGCGACCTGCGTGCCAGCGCTGATGCCTTGGACGTTCGACTGCGTCTGCACCGATTGCGCCGCTGAGGCCGTGATCGTCGAGCCGTTCAGCCCGAAGCTGATGTTGTTGCCGTTCGAGAATACGAAGGCGCTGGCGTTGTTCGATGTGGACCCGGCGCTGATGTTGATCGCCGACACGGCCGGCAGGGCCATGTTCTCCCACTTCGAAACCGCTCCGTTGTACTGGACGACGTCACCGTTCGACGGCGACGCGATGGCGACATCAAGGTGGTCCGCGAAGTTCGCGAACTGCTGCAGGCCGAGCATGATGTTGCCGGCCGTGGCGTGCGAGCGGATCACGCGGGCGATGAGCACCGACCGGTTCGGCGTCGTCGGCGACACGTTGGTCATCTCGCCCGGCGTGGCTTCCGACAGATAGAGCTGGTCGCCGGCAGCCCATGCCGACGTGTCGAGCGTGTTGACCAGGCCGAATGCCGTCACGAAGCCAAAGCCGCCGTTCGGGATCAACGTGGTCGAGACGCCGAGTGCGTCTGACGTCAGAACCGAGTTTGCCTGCGCCAAGCGGACGGTCGGGTAGTCGCCGAACTTGCCGGACACGTATTCGATTCGCGCCGACGCATTCTGATAGACGACCTGGCCGTCGCCGATGTCGGAACCCGAATCGTTGTAAACAATGATGTAGAGCTCTTGCCCAATCTGCAGCCGCGCGCCACCGTACATGTCCAGCGTCATGCACAAGTTCTTGAGGTCGTAGCCGAGCTGGCCTTCGGCGTGGGCCGGAGCCGTCAGGTCGCCGACATCGAAGGCGAGCCCGCGCACCTGGCTCAGCCAGTGCGCGCCGAGGTTCAGATCGGCGGTGGCGCCGGTGTACGGCACGAGCCCGGTCTGGCTGGGTACCGAATAGCTGGCGGTGACCACCGAACCCGCGAGGCCGAAGCTGAGGCCATTGGCATTTTCGAACGTCAGCGCCGAGACGTTCTGCGAGGTGGTACCGGCTGACAGGTTGATCGCCGACAACAGGCCCGCCGTGTTGGGGACGGTGTAGCTCGCCGTGATCGTCGACGCGCTCAATCCGAACGAGATGCCGTTGCTGTTCGAGAAGACCAGCGTGCCGGCGCTGACCGAGGATCCGGCCGCCGAGATGGCCACGCCGGCCGCCGGCGCGGCCGCGCTGAGACTCAGCGTCAGGCCCGCCGAATTGCTGGCCGTCGATCCCGACAGGTTCGTGAGCGCCAACGTCGGGTTGCCGTGGCTGTGATTCGACAATGCGGCCGTCGTCAGGAAGGCCGATGTCTCGGGAACCGTGTAGCTGCCAGTGATCTGCGAGCTGCCGGACATCCCGAACGTCAGGCCATTCGAGTTCGCGAAATTGATCGTGCCGCTCGAGGCCGTCTGTGAGCCGGCGGCGGCCGATATCCCGATGCCGTCTGGCGGCGCCGCCGACAAGCTGATCGTCAGGCCGGCGCTGTTTGAAGCCGTCGATCCGCTGAGGTTCGTCAGCGCCAGGGTAGGGTTGCCGTGCGAGTGGTTCGACTGCGCGGCGGTGGTGAGGCCGTTGTGCGATCCGGTGACAGTGCTGCCGTTCATGCCGAACGACAGCCCATTGCTGTTCGAGAAGACGATCGTGCCGTTGCTCTGCGACGAGCCGGCCGCCGAGATCCCCGCGCCGGCGCCGGGCGCGGCCGCCGATAGCGACAGCGTGAGGCCCGCGCTGTTTGACGCCGTGCTGCCGCTGAGGTTCGTGAGGGCGAGCGTCGGGTTGCCGTGCGAATGGCCGCTGAGCGCGGCCGTGGTGAGGTAGTCGGTGCGCACCGAGGCCGTCAGCGTGGCGCCGTTGAGCCCGAAGGTCACGCCGTTGGAATTTCCGAATGACAGCGTGCCGGCCGTCAGATCTGTCGTGCCGGCGGCGATCGCGCTGATCGCGGCCAGGCCGAGCACGGCAGCCGCGAGCGCGCTGTAGACCGAAGTCTCGACCTTGTTCTGCGTCAGCTGCAGAAAGTTGCCGTCGACCTCCGACGCGCTGAGGTTGCGCGTCTGATCTGAGCGATAGGTGATACCCGTCATGCGCTACTCGTAAACGGTGTATTGATCGGCATAGTCATCGGCATACCTCTGTCCTGTTGGCGGCGGAGCGCCGACGAGCGCGAGGAAGTCGTCCCATCGCATGCGAAGCCACACGCCGTTCTGTTTGACGATGGTCTCTTCGGGCGTGACCAGCGGATCTGCCAAGCCGAGTGAGTCGAGATCGAACGGCGGCGCCGTAGGTTCGGCCGGTGCAGAACCGCCGCCACCGCCACCGGATAGCCCACGCGGGCCGCGAAGGTCGACCCAGTCGCCCCAGACACCGGGCGACTCTTCGAATCGAATCCTTGTGCGGTCCCATTCGTGCTGCGGCATAGGCCCCATGGGGCCCGTCGGTCCGCGCTCGCCGTTGTCGCCGCGCTCGCCCTTGAAACCACGCGGGCCGCGTTCGCCGTGTTCGCCTTTGGCGCCGTCGTCGCCCTTCGGCCCGGGCGGCATTTCGATCCGCGCCACCGCGGCAGCCACGAGGTCCCGGATCTGCGCGAGCAGGTCGCCGTTGTCTTTCTGCAGATCCGCTGGCGTATCGGCGACGATGCGCTCGACGAGCGCCTGCACCATCGGTCGCAGATCTTCGGGCGTGACACTCTTGCCGTCGCAGCCATCTTTCCCTCGCGGACCGGTATCACCCAGCGGTCCCGGCTCGCCATCCTTCCCGTCGCGACCGTCACGGCCATCGCGGCCATGACGGACTACTCGGTCGCGCGCATCACCGTCTTCATTGCTCACGCGCCGCCTCGGTGAACTTCGCGATCAGTGCCTGTGCGAGATCCTCGGCATCGACCTCATGGAGATCTGCCGACGCGGCGGCGACCCGCTTCTCGTCGGCGACGCGCGCACGCTCTTCGATCAGCGCCTTCCGCTCACTCTCGATCTCGTCCTCGACGCGGGCGAGGATCGCGAGTTGATCGGCATGGCGACGCTCGGCTGCTGTCTCGAGCTCAGCGACGCGCGCGGCGGCCCGCGCCGCTTGCTCGGCCGCAGTCTCGGCGGCGCGCGTCATGATCTCTGCGACGCTGGCCGACACGCGGTCCATGGTTGCCGTCACAGCCTGCTGCAGGTCGTCGACCGACTTCGCGGCCTGCGCGGCCGCGGCTGCGGCTGCGGCGGCATTCGGATCTGGGACCGGATCTGTTGCCGGCGCCGGTGCTGGCGTGCTGCCAGGAGCTGCCTGCTGGATGAGCACCGACAACGGGAACTTCTGCTGCTGCATGAAGGGCTCTTTGCCGGCACCACCGGCAACCGGCGGCAGGTTCTCCGACGCGCGGGCTTCGTCTGGCGCCATGTAGCCGGCATTCATCGCGCTCTCGTTGCGCTGAGCGCGCTGCACGGGATCCATGCGCAGCAGGCCCTCGAGGTCGAGCTCAACGCCGAGCACTTGCGGACCACCGGTCAAGCCCAGGCCTTCGTCGAGCAGCAACTCGATGCCTTCGATCAGCTCCTGCAGCGTCTGGCTGTAGTAGTCCTGATTCATCGCCGCCATGTTGTTGAACTTGACGCCGGTGTCGCTGGCGATCTTGTGCAGCGGCACGTGGAAGCAGCGCGCCACGTCTTCGACGGTCCACCGCAGCTGCTCGATGAGTTGCGCCTGCTCTGCGGGAATCGTCATCGCCTCGTACTTGAGACCGTCGCCGGCGACGAGCAGGCGGCCAATATTGGCGCCGCTGAAGTTGGCTTCGAACTCCGCCTTCAGCCGCAGTGCGACTTCATCGCTGATGGTTTCCGGCGCCGTCAGCATCCCCGACGGACGGCTCATGTTCTCGAAGAACCGCGCCGAGTTCTGCTGGATGCGATTGCCTTGGGTCGCACTGATACCGCAGGCGTACAGCGGGCCGATGCCGACCAGCGGGTGGAAGAAGCACACCGCGCGGTCGTGGATGATCTCGCTGGCCGGCACGGTGAACGACGTGATGCGGCCCAGCAGGCGGTCGGTGCCGACGTCGTAGAAAACCTCGCCGTTGTCGGTGACCAGCGCTTTTACCAGCCGCGGGTCCAGGCAGTACATGGCGACGACGATGCCGCGCGCGTCGCGCTCTTTCAGGACGTACGCATTGCCGTAGATCAGCTTGGATTGCACCCACTGGCTGATGAACTGGATGCGCGTCTGATAGTTGTTGGGCTTGCGCAGCACCGGGCTGAAGGCCCCGTTCTGCGTTTCCGTCCACACGCCCTTGTCGAAGGCGACGAGCTTGATGCGGAGCTTGCTGATGTCGGCAGCGATCAGCGTCACGCAGGAGTAGACCGCGGAGAACGCGAGCAGCGTGTGGTGCGGATCGGCAACGATGGCGTTCTGCTGCCAGGCGCCGGCGAACGACTCGCGGATGCTGCCCCACCAGCTGGGGCTCTGGCTGACGGAGCTCGCCGGCGGCCGCGTGACTGGGACGACGGCCTTGCTGATCGACGAGAGGCCGCGCGCGAGCGCGCTGAACAGGGAGTTTCTAGCGGCCACGCTTCACCCCGTTGAAGAGAATGACTGCCAGGAGGATCGGGAGCGGAGCCGCGGTCAGCAACGCCCAGCCGCGGCCGAAGAGCATGTCGACGCCAACGACTGCCATCGCGACGCCAATGACGAGAAGTGCGAGCGCGACAAGGACCACGACGCCCGAGGCATCCGGCTTGGCGGCGCCGCCGAATTCGACCGTCTCGACCTTGTTCATCGCGCCGTCGAGTTGCGATGCCGGTACCCGCGCTTCGCCTGCGCGTCGCCGGAAGCCGCGGGCGCGGCGGTCGACGCGGTGAGGACACGCGTGTCGTACGTCTGGGCGGTAACTGACTTGCCGCGCTGCGCGAAGCCCTGGCGAATCAGTTCTTTGGCGTCGCGCTCGTTGGCAACCGTGAATTGGTCACCCGCCTTGAGCCAGACACCGGCGTAGCGGTGCGAGCCGATCGAGATCATTCGAATGCTCATCTGGGATCCTTCGTCGCGCTAGCGCAGAAACGGAAAAGCCGCCCGGGGGCGGCTCTTCGATTTCGACGCGTTGAGGCGGTCCGGATGGACCGCCTCAGTCAGGATCAGGCGTACGAAACGCCGTCGATGTACGCGACGCCCGCCGCACGGCGACGCTGCCAGTTCATCTCGCGGATGGCGCGCAGGCCAACGAGATCGTTCTGGAACAGCGACACCAGCGACTGCGCGCCAGTCGCCGGGTTGGTCAGCATCTGGACCGACGCCTCTTGCGTGTAGTCCATGGTCATGCCGCCGTCATCGGCGAAGTACACCTCGCTGGCCTTGACCAGCGCGATGATCGAGCCGCCCGACACCGAGGTCGGTACCGAGTTCGACGTCACCACCGGCAGACCGAACCAGCGACCACCGTCCATCGTGATGTCCGGGAAGATCGGCAGGTCCTGCGACGTGCGCTTCATCTGCAGGTCCAGCGCAACGTCCGGACGCATCACCCAGACCAGGTCGTCCATGTCCAGGTTGGCCGCGGTGAACAGCTTCTTGATGGTCGACACGTCGGTGTAGATGTTCGCCACCGAGTTGCCGGCAGAGGCGACCGCCGTCGCACCGTTGGTGATGGACGCCGGGCTGACGTTCGCGCTGGCCGCCACCGCGGGGTTGATGAACTGCTCGTCGGCGAACTTCGTCATCGTCGACAGCATGTCGTCGCGCACGACCATTTCGGCCTGCGGATTCGACATCGTCGCGAGTTCACGCGTGAACACCACCAGGCTGGCGGCCTTCGCGTGTCCCAGCGTCACCGAGGTGAACGCCAGCGCGCTGGCCGGGATGGGGTTGTTCTCGCCGACCCACGCCGAGCTCGAGCCCGACGAGGTACCACCGATGCGGACGTTGAACGGGATGCGACGCAGGCCGGGGATGCGACCGATGATGGTCTTCGGGTACAGCAGGCCGTAGAACTCGCTCGCCAGGTCGTTGTAGTAGACGAGTTGGCTCGCCCAACCCGAGGTGTTGCTGTCGCCGACGGCAACGGCAGCCTTCAGGTTGGTGGAGCCGGCGCTCGACATGGCGTGCAGCACGCGCGAGATCTCCGGCGCGTCGGACCAGCGCTTGGCGATTTCCGCGGCTTGGCCGATGTTGCCCTTGGAGTGCAGGATGGCCTGCGCGATGCGCGCGAAGCCGATGCCCTTCGGCAGGTTCGACTTGACGGCCACGACGACGGCGCCCGGGCGGTCGACGCTGGTGCCGCGCGGCGTGGTGTTCGCCGGCGTCACTTCCGTGGCGGTGGCCAGCATGTCCTTCTCGTGCTGCTCGAGCATCGTGACGTGCTCGTCGATGGTCGTGTTCTCCGCGCGGAGATCGGCCTGCTTCTGCTTGGTCTCGGCATCCAGCGTTTCGCCGGACTCGAGGGTCTTGTCGACGATGACTTGGAGGGCCTTGAGGTTCTCGGCCTTGCGGGCCTTGAACTCGGCAATACGTTCAGCGAGGGTCTTCATGGTGAGCTTTCCTTCGGGAGTGGTTGAGGCAACAAAAAGCCCGCTTGAGGCGGGCTGTGCACTGGTCTTTCCCGAAGCGCCGGGAGGGTCTGCAAGACGAACGACACCCTTTCGCGTGAGGCCAAGCGCGGCCCGCGTTTCCGTGTCGACGGACTTGATGGTTTGAATGGAACAGTCGGCGTTGGCCGGAATCGTCACGGCGCTCAGCTCGAGCCAGTCCCACTTCGTGAAGCGACGGCCCCAGGTGCCTTCGATGTCGATCGACTCGAGGGCACTGAAGCCGATGGAGAAGCCGCGGACCAGCTTTGCCTTGACCTGCGCCCACGCGCGGTCGAGGTCGTCCTTCAGGCTCGGCGGTTCGTCGACTTGCGCAAACTGGCAAGTCACTTCGATGCCGGCCTTCGTGGCCTTGGCGGCGATGACCTGACCGACCGGGCAATGCGAGTCGTGCTGCCAGAGCAGGGGCAGCGGCAGCTTGAACTGCGCGCCCATCGGCTCGACGATGTCGTCCATGCGATCGACCGACGGCGTCGACGCGATGCCGGTGATGATTCGCTTGTCCTCGCTGATCGACTTGATGTCGAACGTCGAGTACGCCCGCGTCGGGTTGGAACGGGTGCTTTGGGGCATGTGAGCTCCAGAAATGCAAAACCCGCCTCGAGGGCGGGTTCGTATGAGGTTGGTGTCTTCGTCTCGGCGGCGTCAGTGCGCTATCGCCCGCCCAGCGTGAACAGCTGGAACTCGCGCTTCTTCGGTGGCGGCGCGTCTTCGTGAAGAAGTCCCGTGGCCATCGCGGCTGCCACGAGTCCGTCGATGCGGCCTCGCGACTTGCGCTTCGAGAAGATGCGATTGTTTTTCGAGTCGGCCTCCAGCACGGCCGACGCGCTATTCCAGGTCAGGCACGGGTTGCGCTGAACGCGGAAGCGCTTCTCCGGGATGGCCTTCTCGAGCAGCTCGATCGACCGCGGCATCCACATGTTGGGCCGCGGCTTGTCGCCGGCCTTGGCCTTCTTCTGATCTTCCGACGGCTTGTCGTGCGCCTTGTAGTAGCCCTGCCCGTGCGGGATCAGCTCAATCTCGATGCCGAGCTCATCGAGCTCCTTCTCGAGGTACTTGATCCGGTACGGGTCGAAGCACAGCCTGCGGAACGACGGCAAGATGACCTGGAGCTCGCTGAGGCGCTGGGCGACGAAACCATAGTCGACGTTGCGACCTGGCGTCGCCGTCATGTAGCCGTCCTCGACCCACGAGTCGTAGGGAACGCGATCGGTGCGCGCGCGCTCGATCAGCGTGTCCTTCGGCGTCCAGAACTCGACCACGCAGGTGATGACGGTCTCGACGAGACCTGCCAAGGCCAATGCCGTCAGATCTCGCGTGCCCGAAAGGTCGAGAGCACCGACGACCTCGCTGCATTGCTGCAACTCTGAGATCGCGTCGAACTTGTCCTCGCACGCCATCCACAGCGGACCCTCGATCCACGGATTCTCGGCGTCGACCCAAACGCAGAAGTTGAGGCGCTTGACGATCGATGCCTTGGCCGGCATGCCGATGGCTTCGCGCACCTCCTTGCGCAGGTACTTGAGCGTGACCGAGACGCCGAGGTTCGGGTTGGCCTTCGGCCAGCACGACTCGTCCTTCATCGGATCGTCGCCCTCGTCCAGCCCGCAGACGTACGCGAACCACTCGTCGTTTTCCTCCATGCCGGAGGTGACGCGGCCGCTGTACTCGTGATGCTGGAAGCAGATCGAGGTGCGGTCGAACCCGCTGTTCGTGATCTCTACCGTCAGTGGCTGCCGGCGCCCCTTCTGGCCCAAGCCGAGCATGTCAACGACGCCGGAGTTGGTGTGCTCGTGCACCTCGTCGATCAGCGAGCAATGCGGCCGCGGCCCGGACTGACCGTCGTCGGAGCTGATGGCACGAAAGAAGCTGCCGCCGTAGCTCAGATTCCATGGGTTCTGGCCGCCGGTCTGCGCGATCTTCGCGTGAAGCTCGGGCGACTGGTTCACCATCGCGACGGCGTCACGGAACAGGATCATTGCCTGGTCCTTCTTCGTCGCCGCCGCGTACACCTCGGCTCGCGGCTCGTTGTCCGCGCACAGGCAGTACAGGCCGATGCCGGCGCACAGCGGCGACTTGCCGTTGCCCTTGCCGATCTCGATGTAGGCGGTGCGGAATCTGCGGAAGCCGTCGGATCCAAGCCAGCCAAAGAGGCTGCCGACGATGAAGGCTTGCCACGGTTCGAGGTGGAACGGCCGGCCCTCGTGTTCGCCGCCGTTCAGGCGCAAGACATCGCGGAAGAAGCCGATCGCGCGGTTGACCAAAACCAGGTCGAACCGGAGCCCGCGCGCCTTGCCCTCCTTCAGATCCGCGAGATGGCGCCGGCAGGCTCCTCTGACATTCGGCCCGGCGAGCGTCTCGCCGTTGACGACGGAGAGCGCGTACGCCGTGACCGGGTCAGGTAAGGTAGGCCGAGGCGGGCTGCTTCGGGGCTTCCGCGGGGTTCTTGTTGCCACCGGTCGGGACCGTGTGCACCTTGGTGCGGGATGCGGGGCTCAAGCCGAACTCGGAGCGGCTGTGACGCAACTCCACGAGGATGTCCTTGAGCATGTCGGCCGCCGGGTGCTTCTTCCACACGACTTCGCCGTTCGTCGCCTTGACCTGGTACGTGCGACCTTCCTTGGCCAGGATGCCCTTGAGGGTGACGCTCTCCTGGTACAGGTAGACCAGTTGCTCGAGCGCGATACCGTCGGCTCGCGTGAGCACGCCCATCATTTCCAACTCGACGCAGACGCGACCCCAGTACACCTTGCACTCGTCGCTCATATGCGCCGGGCATACCGGCGCTACCTTGTCTGGTTTCGGCTCGGTGGGATTGGATCGATCCTTCCGCGTCGTGCCCGCGACCAACTTCAGGTCAGTGGGCTTTCGAGGATTCGCCATTCGATGTCACTTCACATTCCACGGGTGGTCGATGCCTTGTGGCCAGCCGGTCACGTCGCATCCACCTTTGAGTCGCAGGCCCATCTCGATCGCGGTCTTGCGCTTGTGGCAGTCGCGATTGATGGCCTGGAGGTTGGTTGGGTCGTCAACGCCGACCAGATTGCCGAATCTCTTCAGCCATTTGGCTTTGCTCAGGACGTGATCAACCTCGGTTGCCTCGGTCACCAGAAACGCCGATTTGCAATCTGAGCACTGGCAAACGAAGCCGTCCCGCTTCAGGATCCTCACGCGCAACTTGCGCCATGCCGGTCCATAGCCGCGCGATTCGGCGGTGCCTCGATTCCAAACCATCTGGCGACCCCTTCGACCCCCTGCAAAAAATACCTTCGCAACTGACGCGATGCGTCTGACTCGGCACGACCGGTGTTTTCGCCCGGGCCCGCGCAGTTCCGAACCCACCCCCCCGGGTCCTGAGCTGGCGCCACTCGGACCAATCCGACCCGGCCCCCATGCCGTTCCGGCCCATATGAAACGAAGCGACGCGCTTTGCATGGCGGACGAGCGCAACCCGACGCGCGGCCATCGGTTCGCGATGGTCGGCACGGTCGGTCGTTGCGGGGGTCAGCGCATGGCGTGCGCGCGCTGCTGCGTGAGACACACGGGCAGAGCTGCAGGGGAAAGCGGCCAGCGCGCTCCGATCTGATCGGACCAGGGAGCGGCGCGCATGGCAGTGCAGCGCGCCGAGTGGGCGCGCTTGCGAGGGTCAATCTAGTGGGGGCTGCGCGAACCGGAACCGGTCGCAGCGGGCTTGCCTACTGCAGTGCCTGAGTGGCGACTAGCTGCAGACAATAGCGGAAATGTACTGTATCTGGGTCGATCGGCGCCATTGTCTGTAGGACAGCAGCGCGCTTGCACTCCCATTCAGATGCAGGGGAACGCGCAACTATTTCACGTTTTAACTTTAGCATTGCTTGCGTTTCGCCTTTGCGCTGCTATAGTTCATTCATGCGCTAACCGACAACTAGTGCAGCGGCCCGGCGGTTCCGGGTGATCCAAAGCGGCATGCACTGCAAAGCCCGCAGGAGTTCTAAAAATGTCACGCACCATTCGCACCGAGGTCTATTTCAACGAACAGCAGGCAGTGCTTGCCATTCAGCAGCAAGCCCGCTCCATGGCCCTGCAATCGGAGCGCGACGACTGGCGCCGCGTGCTCGAGCGCCGCGACAGCAAGCGCGCCGCGCCGCGGAACGCGCCGGCCCGGGCCCAGTCGGGTAACACCCTGGCCGCGGTCCTGTTCTCGGTGGCGCTGGGTGTGGCCGGCGCGGCTTCCCTGTTCCTGATGTTGGGGGCCTGAGTCATGACAACCCAGACCCAGACCGCCGGCGCGCGCTGCGCAGCCGACATCGCCGCGCTACTGCGCGCACGCAACCCGCTTATCTGGCTCGTGACGCGCGAAGAGGCACGCGCCGAACGTCTCGTGATCGACGCCGCCGCATCGGCCGGATATGCGCCGATTGCGTGGGACTGCGCGAACGGGATCACGCAGATTGTCGGGGGCGGCGACATTGACTCACGCGCGACCGACCCGGCGCAAGCCCTGGCCGCCGTGCGCGATTCGCGCTCGCGTTCCGTCTACGTGCTCCGCGATCTGCCGGCGTGGCTTCGCGATCCCACGGTAACCCGTGCGCTCCGCTCGCTTTGCCGCTCGCTTCCGCTTGCCGCTCGCGACTCCGCGCGCGCCGTCGTCGTCGTGACGCCTTCGGCAGAGGTTCCGCCGGAACTGCAGGGGCATGCAATCGTGATTGATGTCCCCTTGCCAGACCGCGACGAAGTCGGGCAAATCCTTGACGCGGCAATTGCAGCGCTTCCCGACGAGATGCGCGCCACGGCCGCGCCGGACGGCACGCGAGACGCGGCAATTGATGCGGCCGTCGGACTGTCGGCCGAAGAGGCGCAAAGCACGTTTGCGCGCTCCATCATCGCCACGCGCCGGATTGACCCGGCCACGGTAGCGCAAGAGAAACGGCGCGTGATTGCCCGTGAACGCGTGCTTGAATGGTTCGATCCCCTGGCATCTGGCCTCGACGGGGTCGGCGGACTGGAAAACCTCAAATCCTGGCTGACGCAGCGCCGCGCCGCGTTCACGCCGGCCGCGCGCGCCTATGGCCTGAGCGCTCCCAAGGGGGTTTTGCTCGTCGGTGTTCCGGGCTGCGGAAAGTCGCTCAGTGCAAAGGCAATCGCAGCGGCTTGGAGTATGCCGCTGCTGCGCCTCGACATGGGCGCGCTCCGCTCCAAGTGGGTCGGCGAGTCCGAAGGCAACATCCGCAAAGCCCTGAAAGTCGCCGAGACGGTCGCGCCGTGCGTCCTCTGGCTTGACGAGATCGAGAAAGCCATGGGGGGCGCCACGCAGGGCGCGGCGGACGGCGGCGTGAGTGCGGACGCGCTGGGCGCGGTTCTGCAATGGATGCAGGATCGCGCCGGGTCGGTGTTCGTCGTCGCGACTGCGAATGACGTTTCGAAGCTTCCGCCGGAGCTCATGCGCAAAGGTCGGTTTGACGAAGTGTTTTTCGTCGACGTGCCGACGCCGACGGAACGCGCGGCCATCGTGCAGACCGCGCTCCGCGAACACGGCCGCGACGCCGATGCCATCGACGCGGCGGCCGTGGCAGCTGCGACCGCGGAATTCACTGGCGCCGAGCTGGCCGCGCTCGTGCCTGACGCCATGTTTACGGCATTCGCTGACGGCGCGCGGCCGCTGCAAACCGCTGACCTGTTGAGCGCGGCCGGCGCGACCGTGCCGATAGTGCGAACCGCGGCGGAGCGTATCGCAGCGCTGCGCCAATGGGCAAACGGCCGGGCCAGGATGGCAAGCGCGCCGGAAGTCGTGCCGGGCGCCGATGGTCGCCGCACGCTGGACCTTTGATCCCTGACACCACTACGGAAGGAATTCGATCATGCAAACTTCAATCATCCGCCCCGGGCTTCTCGTCTCCCTCAAAACCACTATCCGCGGCGGCGTCTCGTATCAAACCGAGACCATCGAATCCGATCACCTGCAGGGCGAGGCACGCGTGGCGGAGTGGCGCACGCGCCGCGAGATCGCCGACGCCGCGGAGCACGACTCCGCAGTGAGAGCGCGCGGCCTCGCGCGTACCGCGATCCTGCGGACCTGCTGTGCCTCGACTTTCGGGCTTCTCTGCCCGTCGTCCAATGAATCCGCACTTTCTGACGGCATCGCGGAAGCGCGCCGCGTGGCTGACGAATTCAACCGCGGCGCGCGCTTCTCGCGTCTCGACGTGTTCGTGATTGCCGGCCGCATCGCCGACAGTGATACGGAAGCCGCGGCGGCCATCGGGTCCGAGGTGCGCGACCTTATCGAAGCCATGGAGCGCGGCGTGCGGAACGCAGACCCGGCCGCGATTCGCGAAGCCGCGAACAAAGCCCGCGAACTGTCGGGCATGCTGTCGACCGACACCGCGGCGGCCGTGAGTGCAGCGATTGCCGAAGTGCGTAGCGTGGCGCGCGACATTGTTCGCCGCGTCGAGCGCTCCGGGGAAACCGCGGCAAGTGTCGTGCAGGGGCTGCAGCTCGAAGCCTTGAAAGCCGCGCGGTTTGCCGTGCTCGACGTGGACAGCGTGCCGGCCGCGGATGCCGCGCCGGTTGACATCTTCGCGCCGGCCATCGATCTCGCGCCCACGGATGATGCGCCGGCCGTGGAAGTCGGCCCGGTTCCCTCGATTGACTTCGAGACGCCGCCGGCCGTGGCATGGTTCCCCGTTCCCGTCTACGCGCCGCAGGCCGCGCTTGAAATCTGAGGGGCCGGCCATGCCATGCATTACACAGACAAATCTGACGCCGGCCGCAAAGGCGCGCCAGCGCACCGCGCTCGAAAAGCTTGTCGCGGCCATCGGGGCCGGCGCCGTGAAAGTGGTTATCGGCCGCGCCGGCTCGGTTTCGTTCGCGGGATGGCTTGACGCCGACCGCGAAGGGGTTTCGGACCTCTGCGCGTACCGCGCGGTTTCGCACACGCCGGAAGTGCGGCGCGCCCTGCTCCGCGCGGAAGCGCTGTCCGGGAACCGCATGGACCCGCGTGCGATTGCCTCGGGCTTGCACTCGCACGACAGCGGCGCGACATGGAGTCGGCACTAGACGCGCGCCGGCCGGCCACGCGCCGGCCGCACTGGCAAGCATGGCGCGCCGCGCTTGCCAGTGCGAAAGCACTATCCCGGAACCCTAAACCCTGCACGCGCGCACCGCGCGAAGCCTTCAAGGATTCGAAGCCATGACAACCACTTTCACCCCCGCGCGCAGCGCGAACACCTCCGCCACCCTGGCATACGCGGCGACGCGCTACAGCGGCGCCGCTGCACTGTGCGCCGCGATTCGCGCCGCTGCAGAGCTGGCGCCCGAGTTCGCTCCGGAATGCGAATTCCCGGACCGCTACGCGCCCGGGCTGTATCCGTTCACTGTTCCTGCCGAACATGAAACCGGCGCGGTCTTCTACATGCCAGTGCTCGGCGCGGCATCGATCGAGATCGAAACCGAAGGGCCGGCCAGCAAATGGCCGCGCATGCTGACGCATCCCGAGAAGCCCGGGCCGTTCCTGGCCGCACGCGATAACGCGCGGGCGACATTCGCCTACGGCACGCCGGACGGCGCGCGCGGTTCCCTGACGGTCGCGAATCTGCGCGGCGCGCTTCTCGTCCTGGCTGACAAGGTCCACGCGAACCGCGGCGCGTTTGATGGCAAAGCGCGGCGCGCGGCGAAGCCTTCGAAGCCGGCCGCGTCGGCGCCGCACGTGGCCGCGCGTGCCATGTGGGAAGCCCGCGACTATGCCGGCGCGCTGCAGCTGGCCGCGAGTCGCGGCGCGCTGTACTTTGGCGTTTCGTCCGGAGCCGGCCCTCGGCCCTACATGGCCGCCGAATCAGTCGAGATCGGCGGCCATGCGTTCACCCTGGCACGCTCTATCGACGGCGGGAAGTTCCACGTGATGCACACGCCGTCGGGCCTTGGCGTCGATACCGTCAAGACTGGCGCGCCGGCCGACGGTTTCAAGTCACATTCCTTGGCCCTGGCATGGATCGAATCGAAGATGGCCGAAGACGCGTTCCGCGAGCGCGTGGCGCGCGCGGTGGCCGGTTTGGCCGCATTCGATCAATCCGCCGCGCTGGCTCACTACATGGCCGCCGATGCCGACGCCAGCGACGAAACCGCGGCGCCAGTGCACGCCAGCGCGCCGGCCGATATCGTGGCCGCGCAATCCGCGCCGGACGCGCCCACGGCCGCCAATGCCGACGCGCCGCGGTATCGGTTCGAACTCCATCTGATCGGCACCGATTCGCAGCGCATCGAATCCCGGTTTTTCGAGTGCGCCGGCCCGGGCTTGACTGGCGCCGACAGTGAAGCCGGATTCGCCGAGCTGCGCGCCATGGCCGCCGCGCGCGGCATGCGCGCCGTATCGGCTCAATTCTCAGACTATGCGGCGCGCGTCTGGGCGGAACCGCTTCCGGAAGCCTTCCGCGGCCATCCCGGCGCCGCGCTGCGCGAATCCGCGCGCATGGACTGCGGGCCGGCGCGCGCGCGCTGCAATGCGCCCGCCATGGCCGGCGCGGTCTATCGCGTGCACTGCCAGACGTTCACCCGGGCCCGCGCGCTACTCGGACGGTTCGAAACCGCGACGCCTACAGATGCGGCCGACCCGCTGCAGACCTTCCGCGCTTTCGCCGAGTACCGCAGCGACGCGGCCAATGCACTCCGCGCCAGCGTCGCGCGGGCAATCCTGGCAGATCGCGCGGCGAAGCGGTTCGCGACGCGCGCCAATGCCGCGGATTCGATCGGCAACCATCGGCGCGCGGAAGTCTTGCGCGAGCTGGCCGCCGAGACTCTCACCCCCCTGCCTACGCAATCCCGGCCGGTGGCCGCACCTGCAGTGACAGTGCACCACGTATCCCCCGCCGAGTTCGCGCATACCGTCGCGGTCGCGCAGATGAAATCCGCGGCGGCGACGCTGGCGCGCGCTTCCATGGTATGGGCTCCGGACTCCGGCCGCGGGTCAGCCATCGCGGAAGCGCGGGCCGGCAATCTGTCCGCCGCTCCGGCCGTCCTGGCGCACCTGCAGCGCATCGCTCAGCACGGCCGCGCCGCAGACCTGCGCGCCGATGCCGCAGATGAAGCGCGAGCCCTGGCCGATGCCCTGGCGGAGCATGCGCGCGAGTCGCGCCCCCCGGCTACGCAATCCAATGCGGAAGCCATCCCCCTGCCTACGCAATCCGAGCCCTCGCAGCCTGCCGCCGACGTAGCAGCCAAAGAGGTGTTCGGCGCCGATAACTGGTCCGAGTGGCTTCGCGTTTCCGTATCCCCTGCCCGGGAAATTGGAACCGCGACGCCGGAACCCGAGGCGCTTCCGAATCTCGACGGCCTCGAGGTCTCCGAGCTGGGCCCCGATGCCCTGGCCGACTTCGACCGCGAAGCCCTGCGCGAGCGCGCACGCGCCGCGGTGTCGGCTGCCCCCCGCCTACGCATTCCGCCCGGTGATCCCCGCCTACGCATTCCCGCGCGCTTCGCGCCGGTGTACGTGCTCCGCGCCGGGGGTGCGCGGTGAGCACGGCGGTCTGGATCATGCGTACGCATCGCGGCGGCCTGCAGGTTCCCATGCAACCCGCGGCCAGCATTCCGCCGCACGTGCTGAAGACGTTCCGCCATGCCTGTGACGTGTTCGCGTTCCTGATCGAACCCGGCGAGCGCGTCACGCCGCTGGACTGGTGCGAGCGCATCGAGGCGCGCTACCCGCCGCACCATCGGCGCGCCCGAGTGATTGCCGCGATTCAAGCCTGCACGCTCGACGCGCCGGCCGCTGTCAACGAAACCGAGGAGAGGGCCATGCTCAAAAGCTACGACTTCCCGAACGCGACGATCAAGGTTTACGCCGACCGCAAGTGCCGCGAGTTTCCGAAATGGTGCCTTGCAATCAACGTGGAGCGCTCGCGCGCATACGTCGCCGATGCGCTGCGCGAACTCCGTCGCTATCGCCGCACGCAACGGGCCAAGGCCTGAGCCCCTGGCTACGCATTCCGCGCCCCCCGCTACGCATTCACAGGAGGAACCCATGCCCAACTTCCGCACGATTCTCGAACTGACCATCAAGGCCAAGACGCAGGCCGAAGCCGACGAGACCGGCGAAGGCGCCGCGCTGCATCTGCTCGATACGTTCAACGACGACGAAAGCATCCGCTCCGGTATCCGCTACGTGAGCGGCGGGCCGGTCAATGTGATCGTGCCGGTCGCGCTTCTGTCGGCGTTGATCGATGCTGCCGACTGCGCCGCAGATGAACAGGAGTACACCGCCGAGCGCAATCGCAAGGATGGCGAGCACGAGGGCGCCAAGGCATGCGCGAAACGCGGGCGCGCGCATCGTCGCGCGTTCCGAGAGGCGCGCGCGTTCCTCAATCGCGCCGTGCCAGCGCCGCGCACCAAGCACACGCCGGCTGCCCCAGAATCCGCGCTGCCCTACCCCTGCCTACGCAATCTCAACGCCGCCACCACGGCACAACCCAAGGAAGACTGATGACTGAATACCTCGTGATCGGCGCCGCTGCTGCGGCCATTCTCTGGGCCGGCATCGCGGTTGCGCGATCGATTCGCGCCGACCGCAAACGCGCCGAAGCGCTGACGCACGACGAACGCCGCGAAGACTGGATCGACCGTCAGTAGCCCTCCGACTACGCATTCCAGTTTCCAAACCCATCACGCGCGACGAGCGCGAAGCATCAAGGAGAACCACTCATGAGCACCAATCGATCCGACATCGCAGACCGCCTGATTCAACTGCTGCAGGCCGCCGGCTATGCCGTGCACGAAGGCGAAGCCGACGACCGGCCGGACCTGGGCATGTCCGCGCGCTGGTTCACGCGTGCGCCGCAGGTGGGCGACATCGAGACGGGTCCGACCTGCACCGACGAGCAAGGCGCATGGCTCAGCGCGGCCGAACAGTTCTTCGCGAACGCGACGATTCCCACGTACACCAGCGACGAGAACGACGAGGCCGCGCCGGTCGCGCTGGCAATCCCGCTGCTGCAGCGCTGCGAGGCCTTCATTGCCGGGTTCGAAGACGACGACACACAGGATGGCGTGCCGGTGCTGCTCGCCGCCGTGCGTGCGGTGATCGGCGACCGCTCAGAGGTCGCGCCCGAGCTGCCGAGCGAGGCCGCGCTCTGCGACGAACTCGAAGCGTATTGCGAGGCGCACGGCCTGCCCTTCAAGAGCGCTGATGAGCTGCTGGCAGAACTCGAAGACGACCAGCACGTTTCCGACGTGCTGCAGAACAGCATCCATCGCGAATGGCTGCGCGACTACTGCGAGCGCTGGGACCGCTGGGAGGAATGCGCGAAGGAACTCGCCGCCGCACTCGGCGCGCTGGGTCAGGCCGAGGGCTGGGCGCTGTTCAACGACGACCGCGACCTGCAGCGCGACGACGAACAGAACCGATTCGCCAGCGACGACGACGCCCACGCCTACGTCACCCGCATGGCTGCCGTCGGCTCGCCGGTGCATGCCTATGCCCTGGCGCGGCTCGCGGCCGGCGCACGCCCCCGCGGCCCGTTCTACGTGATGATCGACGGCGAGCAAACCGTAGCGGAGTGCACGACGCTGAGCGATGCGCGCATCGACGGCCGCGCCCTGGCCGACGCCGAGCCGATCCCCTGCACGTTTGCGATTCACGATGCCGACGGCAACCACGTCGAAGACATCGAGCGCACCGACCACGCCGCACTGCCGGGGCTGGTGAAGGCCTTCGACGCGAAGCACGCGCCGCGCTCGCACGTCTGGGAAGTTACGGCCGCGGGATTCGACGGCGGCACCGACGACACCGACGACCGGGTGTATTGGGTGCGCGCGGACTCTGAGCAGCAAGTGGCAGAGGTCATCGCGGACACCGGCGCCAAGCTGCACGACGAACTGCCCATCGGCCACGCCGACAACGACATCGACTTCGATCTGACGCAACCCGGCCAAGCCATGCAGTTCGGCACGAAGTTGCTCGAATGGGCCAGCCACGAGCGCAACAAGAACCGCGCGGTCTGAAACCCCTGGCTACGCATTCCTGCACACCCCCTGCCTACGCACTCCAAACCCATCACGCCCACCAACGGGCGCAGCATCAAGGAGCCTCACCATGACCACCTATACCGCCACGTATTCGCCCGACGACAACAAATTGCGGTTGACCGCATCGGCTCGCCTGGACGCCGACACCTACGCCCGTGTCAAGGCCGCAGGCTTTGCCTGGGCCCCGAAGCAAGAGCAATTCATTGCGCCGATGTGGACGCCGGGCCGCGCCGATCTTTGCATCGAGCTGGCCGCCGAGATCGAGGACGACGACCGTTCGCTGATGGACCGCGCGGAAGAACGCGCGGAGCGCTTCGGGGAGTATGAAGACAAGCGCGGCGCCGAGGCGGTCTACTTGGCCGAGCACGTGCGCAAGATCACGGACGGTATCCCGCTGGGCCAGCCGATCCTCGTCGGCCACCATTCCGAGCGGCACGCGCGCAAGGATGCCGAGCGCATCGAGAACGGCATGCGCAAGGCCGTGAAGGCGTTCGAGACCTCGGCCTACTGGAAGGCACGCGCGGCCGGTGCGCTGCGCCATGCCAAGTACAAGGAAGACCCGGGCGTGCGCCATCGTCGCATCAAGGGCTTGGAGTCAGACCAGCGCAAGCAACAGAAGACCGTTGATGATCACGAGGCGGCGGCGCGCACGTGGCAGAAAATCCCGCGCTACGAGTGGGACAAACAGACCGCAGTGGCGACGTTTTTCGCCGGTCGAATCTCGGTCGGCTCGTATGGCATCTATTCGGAACTGAGCGCCGGCCGCATGCACGGTGACACCGCTTGGCGTGAATCGCTGGTGCAGTGCGAAGCCATGATCGCGCACGCGCGCCGCTGGCTCGATCACATCGGCAACCGCCTGGAGTACGAGCGCGCGATGCTGGGGGACTCCGGCGGGATCGCGGCGGAGCAATTCGACATCCAGATTGGCGGGCGTGTGCTGATCGGCGCCGAGTGGTGCGTGGTCCTGCGCATCAACAAGAGCGGCGGCAAGGTTGTGAGCCTCACGACCACGGCGCGCTATGTCAACGTGCGCGGCATCGAGGAGGTCAAGGATTACCGCGCGCCTGAGCCGGAAGAAGTGGCCAAGGTGGCGGCCGTGTCCAAGCTGGCACCGCTGTGCAACTATCGCACAGACGACTGCAAGGAAATGACCGCGGAGGAATGGAAGCGCGCGACCCGGTGCAGCGATTCCTATTTCGTGGACAAGATCAAAGCCACGCCCGAAGCGGTCGAGCATCGGCACCGCACCGCGTGCAGCAGCGCGGGCGGCTGGAAGCGCGTTCCGGTGTTCCTGACCGATGCGAAGGAATCCACGCCAGCGGCGCCGGGCGCACTGCCGAAGGGGCGCGCGCGCGGGCCGTGGAACAGCGAGCCGAAGGCCCCCGCCGAGCCGGCGAAGTTCGAGCGCCAGATCGAGCCGGCCGCCCTGCCCCACGTACCTACGCAATCCGCCCCCCTGGCTACGGACTCACAGCGCGATCAGTTCCAAGCCATGCGCGACAGCTTGAAGGCCGGCGTTAAGGTGGTCAGCGCGCCGCAGTTATTCCCGACGCCGCCCGAGCTGGCGGTCCGCATGGTGGAGCTTGCCAACATCACGCAGGGCGACTACGTGCTCGAACCGAGCGCAGGCACTGGCCGACTCGTCGACGCGATCCTCGCCGAGGGCCACGCGAAGCACATCACGGCCGTGGAGATCAATCACGCCTTGGCGGATGGCGTGCGCTCGCGCGTCGATCGGCTCGCGGTCGGTGACTTCCTGGCGTGCTCGATCGCGACCCTCGGCAGCCACTTTCACGCGATCCTGATGAACCCGCCCTTCGCCAAGGGCGCAGACGTCGACCACGTGAACCACGCGTTGCAGTTCCTGGCGCCGGGCGGTCGCTTGGTCGCGATCATGTCGGCCGGTGTTAGCTTCAGATCCGATCGGAAGACCCGAGACTTTCGCGCGCTGGTCGAGCGCCTCGGCAGCAGCATCGAGGCGCTGCCGTCCGGCACGTTCGAGACCTCTGGCACCGGTGTGCATACGGTGCTGGTCGTGCTCGAAGCGCCAGCGAAGGACGCACCCCCGCCCGGCGAATCGGTCAGCGTCGCCGCCGCTCCCGATTACGTCGCCACGTGCGGCCGCTGGTTCCGTGCTGTCGCGCGCTTCCCGGAAGCCGAGGTCGACGCCGCGAATGCGTACATGGAGGCACACCCGGGCGTCGGCCTGCTGCTGATCCAAGGCGGCGAATTGATCCTCGCGCACCGCGACGACCAGGGCAAGACCTCGATGCCGGCCGATGCGCTCGACGGCATGCAGCCGCGCAGCCCGGTGCTGTCGTCAGATCAAGTGGCGGCGATCACGCACAACCAGTTGCGCAAGTGCGAGGCCTGGGCGGACGGAACCGTAACCCGCGAGGAGATCATGCGGGCCGCTGAGCGCCTGGAGACGTGCGGCGGTGCCCTGGCCACGGAATCCGACGGCGGCGCGCTGACGGCCGCGTATCGCGCCGCTGTGAGCCGGTTGCGCGACCTGGCCGCCGTCCGCGGCGACGAACGCGCGGCGATGGTCGCCGTGATCGATGCCGGCGCCGCGCGGTACTTCGCGGCCGCGGACTCGGCGCCGCAGACCTGCAGCGAGGCCGCCTCGACCTGACCCCCCCGCCTACGCATTCGCAAGCCCGCACCCCCTTGCCTACGCAATCCCAAAACAGGAGATCAGACCATGCAGACCACCACACCCGCCGCGCCGTTCCAACTGCTCGACCAGTGGGACAACCACCTGAAGTTCAACGGCCGCGCACCGCGCACGCTCGAAGAGATTTCGGCCGCGCACGCCGATTATCTGCACGCCCGGCGCCTCGCCGAGATCAAGTCGCTCCGCGCAAAGCTCGCGCTGCTCGACCCCTTCCTGCGGCCGCTGCACGACCTCGGTGTGCGGCTGGCCAGACGCGACATGAGCACGTGGGACCACGGCAAGACGCTGCGCATCATGCCGGCGATCTGCACGTGCGACGACAAACTGCACGCGGCGCTCGTCGAACTCGGCTTCCGCGAGATCGAACGCGAGTATGCCGGCAGCAAGGAAGACCGGGTCAAGATGAAGCATGGCCGCAGCCTCATCGTCGTCATCAACGTGACGAAAGCCGCTGTCTCGCCGGCACCTGCAGCCCCCGCTACGCAATCCCAGGTGGTAACGCCGTGAGCGCGCAGCACACGCCCGGTCGTCAGTGCGTCGAATGCGAGGGTTTCTGTCTCGTAGCCCAGAACGCCGGAGTCGCATTGAATCTGCACATTGGTCAGCACGTTCGTCATCGCGACTATGACGGTAAACGCGTTACCGGCACGGTGTACAGCCTCGGTGTCGAAGACCGGGCGCTGATGGCAACGATTGCGCTTGACCTGCCGATCGTCATTGCAGCGCGCGATGGGATGCGTGAAATCAGAATCTACAAGCAGACCGTTCCGACACATGAGCTCACGCCATTCGACGACCGCGACGAGCTGATCGCCGAGATGCTGGAAGCGCTGACCGCATGCGCCGAGGCCCAACAGCCAATGCAGCATGCACACGCCGCAGAGCAAGCGCTGGCCGTCATCGCAAAGGCCACCGGGACCGCCTCATGAGCGCGCTGACCTTCGAAGCGCAGTTCTGGTTCGGGTTCTGCGTCGGCGTTCTCACTGCCATCGGCGCCGGCGTCGCCGCCTTGTTCGTCTATGCGAAGTGGGGTCAGCAATGAGCGCGGTGCACACGCCGGGGCCGCGACTGCGCAAACCGAACAAGACCGAGCGCGACGGGCTGTCACTCGTCAGGAACGAAATGGCCACGATTGCCGACGACCTCAGAACGTACCGCGACGCCGAAGAGCGCAAGCGTGCTCGCCAGATCAACGCTGCACTCGACTACATCGACGCCGCCATCGCCAAAGCCACCGGGAGAACATCATGAGCACGCTGTCCGAGTACATCGCCGCGCATGCCGAGCAATGTGTGCCTAACGAAGCCGGCGCCGTCGACGTGATCTTCTTCGGCGTCAAGGCGAAGCCGACCGCGGATGCCGCTGCGCTGCGCTCGCTCGTGGACAAGCACGAAGGCGAGTTCCACGAGATTCTCGACGTGTTTTGCGGCCTCGAGCTCACCTACATCGAGCTCGGCGCGTGGCTCGGCGATCAGGGCGCGGCTTTGACGCTGATCGGCCTTGGCGGCGCGCTCGGCATGTGGGAGGTGCTGACGCCGCGCACCGCTTTCGGCGAGGCATTGGACCGCCAGACGGCGCGTTCGCTTGCCGGCCACGGCATGGTCGCGCTGAAGGCGCCACCCCCGGCTACGCAATCTCAAGCGGTACCCCCGGCTACGCAATCCGCAACTCAGGAGGCCGACATGCAATTGCCGCAACCCATTCAGCCGCTCGTCGACGTCGACGGCAAGACACGCTTTCAAGGCAACGCTATCGTGCGCATGCTGCTCGATTGGGCGAAGCCACGCGGTATGGACCTCAACGCGATCGCCTGCCTCGAGTTCAGCAACGCCGATCGCCAGCAGTTCGCGCAGCTCATCGGCTATAGCCTCAGCGGGTATGGAGAGCTTCCCTATGTCGACGACGAGGCCTACGAGGCCGCCGCCGAGATGGAGGGCCGTGCGATCAGCGCCGACGCAGCACGAGTCAAGGTCCTGCAGCGGCTCGTCGACGAACTGCGGCGCGATCTGCGCGAGCCCATCGCCAGGCTCTACGGCAAGCATCCGGACGATCTGATGGAACGCCCCGCGCCTCCGGATCCTCATCCTTGATAGGCTACCCCCCTGCTACGCATTCCCGAGGAGAACAACATGGCCAAGTCCAAATCCGTTTCGCTCTACCTGACCGAGCGCACGATGAGCGCGATGCGCGGCGGCGAGGGCGCAAGCGGGCGCATCAATCAGATCGTCGACCGCTACCTGCAGCTGATGAAGAGCTATCAACACGACCTGCGCGCTGAATTCAGCGACGGCGAATGGCAACGCCTGCGGACGGCCTACAGCCTCGGTGCTCTTGGCCTGACAGACCTGGTGCAGATCTGCCGCGTGCTCGTTGATGCCCTCGACGACTCGACTGAGCTGGCAGCGCGGGTCGATGCGCTGAGCATCGCCGAACTGGCCGGCTTGTTCGAGCTCGTCGAAGCGGATCTGATGTCGACTCCCCTGCCTACGCATTCCTGACTATGGCCAGGCTCCCCGCTGCAAGCCCGACGATCGTCTTCGAGGGTGGTCCGGCCGCCGGCCGCATGCGCGTGAACACCGTGCGCGCGCAGGCCGTCGTCGTGCCCATGGAGATCGCCGGCCGCTACTTCCCGATCCGCTACGTCGACAGCGGCCGCCGCAGCGAGTACGGCGCGCAGATCTGGGTGATGGAGGAGTTGCCTGACCCACCGGCTACGCAATCCGACGAATCAGCGCGCAGGCTCGCGGCACGCCTCGTAGAGCAAGCGCCGTCGATGGCGGCGGCGCTCGACGAGATGATCGACCGCCTCGAGCACCGCTGGTGGCATCGCATTCTGCCGTTCCTCGGCCGGCGCGCGCGACTCCGCAGGGCGCAGGATGCAGCAGAAGCCGAGGCGTTTCTCGATCGCATATATGGCGGCGATCAGACAGATGAATGACGTCGATATCTGCCCGCTTTGCAACCTGCCGATTGAGCCTGGCCAGCCGTGGCATACGCGAGCCCGGGCGCACTACGACTGCTTCGCTGACACCGAAGACGGCAAGCGCGAGCTGCGGCTGTTCGCGATGATCCGTGACGGCCGCCAATCGATCCGCGATCGCGAGGCGCGCGAAGCCGCGGCCGACGAGTCCATCGAGCAAGCCCGCACCGGCCGCGGCGAGACATACCTGGCGCGCGCCGCCGGCGGCCACCTGGTGCACCTGGTCGACGCCGGCACCGGTGTCTCGCTGTGCGGGCACAAGCCGGTGAACAACGCGCGCAACATGCGGCCCCGAGCGCGTTGGTATCCGCAGGGCAACGAGACGCCGTTTTTCCGTCGGCCGTGCGACAAGTGCAAGCAGTTCGGCGAGATCCCGTGGCAACCGCGACCCGATGGCGAGGTGTCCCCCGGCGGGGGAAGTTCCTGTGCCTCGGATGAGTAGTCGCGCTTCAAGTGCAAGGCTTGAGCGGGGCCGAAGCCCCGCCGTCGCCAGACACCCGTTGCGCTGCGCGCTTGGGTGTATGAGGCCTCTGCTGCCTTTACAGCCAGGACATGAATGCCGTCGAGGGTGCGCGGCGCCTAGGGGGCTAGGTTTATCCCGGGAAGGCTCGATTTTCCACCAGGTGTCGATGCGTTGGCAAGCTCAGAATGACCAACGGCCTCGAGGCGTTTGCACCTCGAGGCCGTTGGAGCGATGCCATGCGCAAGCACCGCGCGGAATCGTTGCGAGTGGCGGCGAAACTTTGTACCCGCGGGGATCAGACCGCTCGCCGCACCTTGTTCAAGGGCAGGATTGAGGTTTCACTCGTCGTTCCATGGGGCCGGAATGTACCGTTTTTCACGGTGGCGTGCATGTCGGCAGTTGCCGCGGCGCGACGTCCGAGGCATCCTACGAGTTGGAGGCCCCACGTCATGAACAGAACCAAAGTGTTGCGCGCACTCGCGCTGCTGCCATTGCTGATCGCCGCCGGCTGCGCGATGGCGCCGCTACCACCGAACCCAGCCGACCAGGATCCGCGCGCCGGCACCATCGTCTTCTACCGGCCGATGTACTCGTTGTTCGGCCACGGCCAGCGACCGGAGCTGCTCGTCGACGGCCTGCGCGTCGGCAAGTCAGTACCAGGTGAGTGGTTCGCCGCCAAGGCCGCGCCGGGCCCGCACGTGGTGTCGGCGCCGAGCACGATGTACTCGGGTGTCGCCACGCTCGACGTCGTCGTGCGCAGCGGCGAGAAGATCTACGTGCGGACGTCGATGGGCGGACCGGCGTGGGCCGGCCTCGCCACTGTCGAGCTCGTCGACCAGGTCACCGCAGCGCCCGAGGTCGACAAGATCATCGCGGCGAAGCGCTGAGATACTGCGCGGCCCGGTGAATCAAGGTCGCCAGCGCACCAGCTCTTCGGCTCGCCGGCGTGTCTCGCGGTGAGTGGCGCCAAAGTTATGCATCACGCCACCCCGCAGCGCCGCGCCAGTGCTCGATTCTTGGGTGACGCAAAACTCGTGCGAACACATCACGTGTTGTCTATAACAACGTTAGGCGTCATGCAATGCGGCGTTTGCGGCCGCGATCTTTTTAAGCAAAGATTGCTCCGCCTCACGCATCGCATCCTCAGCGCCAAGAGAAGCAAGCTTGTGCCTATCGAACCATGGCGCCCCGCTGAGCAGCCAATCCGTTGGCTCATGGTAGATGTGCCGATGCACTCGCAAGCGAATTCCTGCGCAATCCAATTGCCATGCGTTCGGCACTCGCTCTTTGTCGCCTTGGCTGTGCGAGCTGATGTCTTCCCACTTCATCGTTCTTTCCTCTCTGTTCACCACGCCTAACCCTTCGATCAAGCGGACCTGAGTACAGTCCGCTTATCTCAAACGTTAGGCGTCAACACTGCTGCACCGAGCGAGCCTGTCTGCTCGGGCCTTCCGGTTAGAAACCGGCTGCTCTGCCTGTCGTCCGCCTTGTACTTCGGCTCGCGGCTTTCTGAGCTAGTGCAGCAGTCTTGACGCTTCACGGTCTGTCGCCATTCAATTGAGCGCATAGGTGCATCAGCGTCTCAATCGGCCGGTACTCACGCGGCAGATGCACATAGACCAATTGCCCGTTTGTCACGTCTACCGTGAAGCTGCGGCAGCCGAAGTCTGTCGTGCGGTACACAGCCAGAGCCTCCGCCAAAATCGCCTTCTTGAGTTTTCGCTTGCTCATAGTCCTCTGCCTTCGTTCCACGCGCCTAACCCAACGGTGAAGGCGGACGCCCCTTCGGGTCGCCGCTTACCTTCACGTTAGGCGTCTGCGCGTTCCACAGTCGCTTCATCTCCGCGTTCAGTGCGCGGTCCTGGCGGGCATCCTCGCTGGTGCGCCCGGTGCAGTCCACTGCCGGCCCCTTGTGGGAGCAGTCCCAGCAGCAGTAGTAGGCCGGGCCTTCCAGCGGCGTGGCGCCGGCCTTCGTGGCACGCGCCCATTTGCCCACAAGTTGTGGCACTGTGTCGTCGCCGGCCACGTCCAGCTTGATCGGCATTTGCGGCTTCATGTTGTAGCTGCCGCAGGCTGGGCACGTGGCCATCTGCTGGCCGTACACCCACTCGGCGCGCTTCGCTGGGTCTTTCAGCATGTTCAGCATTCGTCGGTCCTTTCGCTTCTCAACCAGGCGCCTAACCCTTCGTTCCAGCGGACTGCCTTCGGCAGCCGCTGAACTAAAACGTTAGGCGTCTGGCCGATACAAAAGCATGGCGATCGCGCCACCTGTTGCGCTGTACCAGCTTGCACTGAACGCCTCGCCCCAGGTTGGCGCCGATGCGCTGTTCTTTCCGGACCTAAGACGCCAGTAGGTCCACGACCCAGTCCGGTATCCGACAACGCATATCGGGTACATCAGCAGCAATGTTTGCCAGTAGCTCATTCATGGCCCCAGCTTGCGGCGATCTCGCGGAACGCCTCGAACCCAGGGTGCCCGGGTCGGCCACTCAGTTGCGAGATCGGTGTGCCATAGGGCTCGGGACCACCGGGGTTGCATTGCTGGCAGTCGGCGACGTGATAGGCATAGGAGTCGGCTTCGAATACCGCCGTGTCGCCTTCCGGGAGCGTTTCGAGACCGCATGCGATGCGGCCGTTGTCGTACTTGCCGGAGTGCTCGTCGACCCATGCGTCGACTCGGATATGCATCGTCATGTCTGTGTCCTTTCTCGCCGGCACCAGTACCTGCGTGCCGGCTGCTACGCCTACTTCGTCATATCGATTTCTTTCTTGACCTGCAGAACATGAGCCAAGTTCAGCGCCGCCTGCGAATAGTGCATGGCTTCGTGCGCTTGCGCGGCCGCAGCCTTCTCGGCCAAATCTTTGATTGCCTTGGTGACTTCGGTTTCCATTGGGTTTTAACTCCAACATGCGCCGGCGTTTGGAGGGTCCGGCTAACCCTTAACTGCAGTCAAGGCGTACTTCCGAAATTCTTGATCACCTGTCTCGGTATGCTCCAGGTTGCCGTTTTTGGCCGTGCGGAACACTCCCATCGGCAGAAACACGCGATCAAAGCGGCCGTGCCAAAACCCGAACTCGGTGGGCGTGCCGTCGCTGTACTTCGTGGGCGCGCATACGCTGCAAAGCTGCTTCCCACGGCGGTCCTCGAAGTCTGTCCAGTCAAAGAAGCTCTCCGCGTAGCCGTCGCAGCCTTGGGAGGCCAAAGCCGTATTCTCGCAGCACCCGCAGTGACCACACTGGAACAAGCTCATCGTTCCTTCCTTATGCCTTGCGGCGGCGCCGCCAACGCTCAGCCAAACGTAACGGCTCCGCCGTCAGCGGCCATCTCAAAGCAGCGCCGCCACTCGGCGTACTTCTCGTAGAACCACGCATCGCCCGTTGCCTTCGCGCGGTCATCCCATTCGGCGAAGTCACGCGCCAGCTCGGCGGAGACGACGGTGCCGATACAGCCTTCACAGTCGCTGAAGCACACGAGTTCATGGAACGGGCCGTCTTCGACCTCAAATGCCCCGACCGTATGGCTCATCACTTCCGACGGCTTGAAGCCCGGAACGCGCTCATGTAGAACCGCCGTGTAGCCGGCTAACTTCGCGAGCGTCTCCCGCCACCTCCCGTAGTGCCCATAGCCTCCAGACCAAAAGTGGTCTTCGTCGGCAAAGGCATAGACGCCGCGATGTTCGACGCCTTCAGCCTGACTCGGGAAGTCGCTGTTCACAGTCGCTCGGAAGTAGTCGCCTTCCACCGGCGCTCGTGTCAGTGGATCCACGGGCTGCCCGTCGGCATCGAAGAGCACGTCCAGCTTCCTGATCTGCCGGTATGCGTGTACGTTAAGTCCCATGATCACGGTCTCCATCGCATTAGTTCTTCAGCACACCGGCGCGTCTCGCGATGCGCCGCGCCATAGCCGGATGTCTCACGCTCGAGGTGGTCGATGTCCGCCTGCGCTCGCTCGATCGCCGCCAGGTAGAACTGCTCGACCCATGTGTGATCGAAGATCGTCCGGCCTTCGGAGGTCCCGTGATTTCCGAACAGATTCTCCGGATGATGTGGATCGATGACGATGCATTCCACGCTTGCCTTGCGTTCAGCGCATAGTCGCCTCACGCGCACGGCCTCGCGTCGATCCGAGAAGACGATCCGATCACCATCCTTCACGCTCTCGACGAGCGACGTCGTGCGGCCGCTCCTCCTGGCGGAGTGCTGGTAGATCTGCATCATGGCGCGGACGGCAGCGCCGATTCCAAAATGATCCATGGGGTCAGACCTTCATTCGGCCAGGCCGTTTTCTTCGACCTCTATCACGAATTTCGAGACCAGTTTGTCCATGGCGTCGAAGCGATTGCGATCATCGAAATAGGCGGCGAGGATCGACCGCAGTTCGCCCTTGGCGCGCTCCCACGCCTGCGCGCGCATCACGCCGACCAGATCCTGGTTGCTGACGTCGCGTGAGTTCATGACCACCACAGCACAACGCGCGTCGATGGCGGCAGCGCCTTCACGAACGCCAGCACAGCCATATCCCACGCTTCCATGCCAATGCCATCGAAATGCTTGGCCAAGCGGTGGGCAGTCAAGAAGGTCAACGGCGTCCCGTAGGGGTCGTCAGATCGATCCTTGATGCCTTCGTCCTCGTACGACATGAGCATGCCGTCGATCGGCGTGGCTTCTGCCTTGATCCGATCGAACAGGTCGTAGTCCTGATAGGTCAGGCTGAGACGTTCGTAGCCGAGGACGCGACCTGGGAAGTGCTCCCACTTCGCGAAGATGCAGGCAAGGCTGACGCTCATGTCGGAGGCACCACGGTGAGTTGCGGCTGCCACCATGTGGGCCGCGGGAAGCGTTCGGTGAATGTGATGACGTCGATTTCGGTGGTCTCGACGTCTTCGGCGTCAGGCCACCATGTGGCGAGCGGCTCGTCCTTCGGCAGGATCGCGATGACGATAGCGTGATTGTTCCGTGGCTCGTCGTCGTCGAAGCGGTAGCCGCTGCACCAGTAGGGACCGGGAGGCGGAAACTTGACGGGCCTGAAGTCGTCGGCGTTGGTCATGAAGCGGTGGCGCTCGAAGGTCATCCGCCTATCCTCCATTCTTCCGACCAGTGCTGCAGGTAGGTTTTCAGCATCCAGCGCTCGACCAATTCCGAGTTCGGCCGATCTGGCAATGTCGACGCCGCATAGGCAGCATCCAGCCGCCGCTCAGCGTCGATGATCTGCGTCGATGCCTCGGCAAGCGAGAAGCCGCCAGTTCGCACCTTGAGCACGAGCTGGCGATCGGCGTCGCGCATGGGTAGCGAGATCCTGCCAGTCTGCAGCAACTCTTCGCCTTGCAGCCCGAGCCGCACAACGTGGCCGGCATACTTCGTGTCATAGCCGTACTTGTCGACCAGCTCGGGACGGGTGATGTTGCGCTGGCCGCGAAGTCCCAGAAGGCGCTCATGCTGCTGACGCATGTAGCCTCGGAATGGCATGTAGGCCTGTTTGCTGACGATCTGTGGCGCCAGCGCGCGCAAGGCGTGGCCGTACAGTGTGATCTCCCGCACGTGCTCTCCGGGCACGAAGAGCGCAAGCAGGATCGACGGGTTTCCCTTGAGTGCCAGGCTCAGGTACTTGCGCAGACCATACGCCACATGATCCACATCGCCAGCCTCGGAGCGCACGCCAACCGGCTTGGTTCGGCTGACCCACGTGTCGGCTGCATTGAAGCCTGCAAAGGTCTTCTGGTCTTCGACGACGACGGCCATGAGGTCAAGGTCCTCGAGACCATCGTTCACCGCGGTACCGTGAACCGTCGAGCCAACAACGGCTTCGAGGATGGTGGTCTTCATCGTTTTGCCTTCGGCTTCTGGTCCCACTTGCGCGACTGGCACTGCGGGCACTTGGCTTGCCGGCCGGTGATGCGCGGCAGCCAGCGATAGGCGCAATGCAAACAGGCCACCTCTTTCGGGGTGGCCTGTTTTGGCTTACTTGCCGAGGGCATCGTTGAGACGCGCCAGCTCGGCCTCGGCGTCGTGACGCCGTTCCTCGCGGGTGCGGAGCTGCGTCAGGTTCGCCTCGATCTCACGCTTGCGTGCGACCAGGATGTCGCGGCGGCGGCGGTTGATCTCGGCGTCGAGCGTCTCGATCGCGGCGGTCAACCAGGCCGGCGGCGTCACACCGTAGTGGTCGTAGCCGTTCGCCGACGCACGCGCCCAGGTAGCCATCGCGATCGCCTCGTCGACGTCGATGCGCTCGACGTTTAGATTCTTGAGTTGCTGCAGATACATTCCTCTTTCCTCTCTGGTTGCAGCTTCAGTTGAAGCCGTTGATGAACTCGCGCATCTTCTGCGGGTCGCTGAGTTGACCCGTCATCGGCATCAGGCCGCCACCAACTCTGCGGCAACCACATTGCTGCGCAGCACGTCGGCCAGTCGCAGCAGCGGCATCTCGAGGATCTCCTCGGCCAGCCCGAAGCGATTGGTGCGCATCGTGGTCACGACAGCAGGCAGTGAGTAGAAGTCCACGCCGCCACGCAGGTCGAAGGCCTGCATGGAGATCCCATCGGCCACCACGCGATCCGTGAACGTGTCGGGGTCGCCGGCGAGCTTGTAGAAGTACACCGGCACGTCCTTGCCGGCGAAGTCGCTGTACTTCTGATACGCCCGGCTGAAGCCACCGGCACGGCCGTCGCCGCCGTCCGAGACGACTGCAATGCCGTCGACGATGAGCTTCTTCTCGAGCGCGTATTCGAGGCCAATGCCGATGTCCGTGCCACCGCTCACGGTGATGCGCTTCGTCAGCTCCATGATCTCGTCGTACGTTTTGCCGGTGACGTTGAAGTACGTCGGCCCCGAGTCGAACCACACGAGGTGCACGTCGCCCTTCGCGGCGCGCGCGAGCACGTCGGCGATCTTGCGGCCGACATCCAGGGAATCACGCATCGAAGGCGACTTGTCGGCCAGGATCAACCAGTCGCCTTCGACGGCGATCTTGTCGATCTGTTTCTCCTGCACGCCGCGAAGCTTCTCGCCCGTCGACCCGCCGATGGCGTCAGCGGCGCGCGTGGTCTTCAGCGTGGACGCGCCGGAGTCGGCCGCCTTCATCAGGCCAGCATCGAAGGCAGCGCGTAGCGCTGGGTCGGTCTTCACGCCGAGGCGCTCGAGCATCTTCGCGTTCGTCACGAGTTCCGTCGGCGTCATGGCGGCGATCAGCGCCTGCACGACGGCCGGGTCCTTCGACTTCACGCCGAGCGCGCCCATCGCCGTCAGGAACGGGATGCGCTTGCGCATGATCAAGCCCGCGGCTTCCGTGGGATCCAGGTCCTTGAGGCGTGTGACGTCGGCGAACACGCCGACCTTTGCGCCGTCAAAGAGCACCTTCTGCGCGTACTCGCCGGGCTTGATGTGCAGCAGCGCGTAGAGTTCCTTCATGGAGGCGCGGTGCTGCAGCGCGGCGCGCTCGAAGCGGCCGGGGTTGGCTTCGCGCTCGCGCAGGTACTGCTCGACGGCGCGCGAGACGCGGCGACGCTCCTGCACGGGCTGCGACTTCGCAAAGCGCACGGCGCGCACGAGGTTGCGCGGATCCAGGCTGACGATGTGCGCGATCGCGTTGTCGCGCAGCTCGACGTCATCCCGCAGCGCGGCAGCCGTCAGCGCAAGCACGGGAAGCGCGACCTTGGCGTCGCGGATCTGGCCCTTGCGGGCGTTCCAGGCGACGAGGTGAGCAAAGAAGTTCGGATCCTCAGCGGCCGCCTGCAGGCCAATCGGCGCGTACTGCGCGAGGTCGCCGTGCGGGCTGCGGGTGAGTTCGCTGATGACGCGGTTGCGCGTGAGTCCAGATTCCATGTGTGCTCTCCTCTGTCGAAAAATTGATGCCGCGAAATCGATCTGCTGTCCTTGCGGTTGGTAGGGGAAGTCGGGTTCGAACCGACGACCTCGGGGTTGACCCCGATGCTCTAACCAGCTGAGCTATTCCTCTGATGCGTGTATGCAGATACAGTGCGCGGCAACTCTGAAAACTATGTGTGACGAGTCGGAATGGATATTTAGGTGCTCTACCGCTGAGCTACGTTCAGCTTTCACCGAACGGCAAGATTCGAACTTGCGACAACCCGCTTAAAAGGCGTGTAGCCATTCCAGTAGTCACGAAAACTGTGTGGCGAGTCGATCGGCTTTCGTTCGTGCGCTACCGCGCTAGGCGGCCCGCTTCCGTGCGCCAAAAGCATGTAGGCCGATCAGTGGCCACGAACCCTTCAAAACTAGATTCCTGAGAGTCGCCGAGCAATCCCTTTCGGGACGGTCTTTGCAAGGTCGTGTATGCCCGGCCGTGTCAGGAAACTCTTTAACTCTTGTCTCGGTCTGCTGCGAGCAGGCCCATGAGAAACGCCACGAGCGCGAGAACCGCGAACACGACGAACAGCCCCTTTGCGACGAGGGCCGCCGTGCCTGCGATGCCGGCAAAGCCGAACATCGCGGAGATGAGCGCGACGACGAGAAAGACGACGGCGTAGTGCAGCATGTTCAAGGTCCTCCGCTGGCGTTGAAATTCAGTTCCCGATGAGTCGATGTGCGTTTGACCACCGCTTGCGCGGCGACGACTGGAATCGAACCAGCTACCCAAAGCTTTTTAGGCTTTTGCTCTACCAGATGAGCTACATGTAAAGCACGTCATTGATCGGGAAGCGAATTGCACCACAACAGGAGCGCACGAGTCAAGCATTGCTAATGTTTTCTTTTGCGCACGCTAAGCGTTGGGATCGCCGATCAGTCCGGTCCGCGTGAACAGGTCCTCCAGCTTCGACTGCGCCTGCATCTCGACGGCGTTAAGCAGCTTGCGCAGCATGTCCTGATCGCGCCGCAGTACGCTTCGGCCGATGCCGTAGACGCGCTCCATGCCACGTACCGACCATTCGTTCTCGCGCTTCTTGCGCCGCAGATTGAAGGCGCGCGGATTCTCACCGGGGAACTGCCGAATCCCGGGCGCGTATATCGCCCAGATCAATCCGAGCACGGCTTCCTGGTGCTGGGTGTTGCACAGGCTGCCGTAGTGATCGCGAAGATTGCGCACGCCCACGGCTCGCGTCATCTGGTGGCCGAAGCGCGAGCAGATCGTGTCGCGCTCCTGGCCGGCTAGGTGATCGGCAACGCTCGCGCGGATCAGCGCGCATTGCGCGCGCAGTTCCTGCGGGTTCATGCCACCCATGTTGATGCTGCGCTCGGCCTGCGGCACCGGCGCCTCGCCGTAGCGCTGCTTCATCAAGTCTCTGATGAGCGTCTCCGTCGGGCTCGGCGTCGACGCCGGAGTCACCTCCATCACGTATGCCAAGTACAAGGCCTGCCCCACGGTCTTGAAGACCGGGTCTGTGTTGTCGCCGAGGTTCATCTTTGTCTCCAACGTAGAATGCGCATCTCACCTCGCTTTTCACGTCAGACCAGCGCCCTGCGACAGTTCATCTGTCGCGGGGCGCTTCGCTATCCGCTACCCGGTTTCTGGCGCATCAACTCGATCCACTTCCAAACCTCGGCGCGGCCCGCCTTGTAGTCGTCCCCCCAGATCTCCGCGATGTCCGCCTGCAGCTGCTCCGGCGCGCCGGCCAGCGCGGCGAATGCATGCGGAGACAGTGCGAGGCGCCGCGCTTGGCAGCCCCGGCATCCGGCGTTCGACCGCCCGTGGTGAGGATCCGCGGAAGCAGCGATGCAATGCGCGCACGTCACGCGTGGACCACGAAGAGACCAGTAGATTCGTTGGCCGCTGGATCGGCGATCTTGTCCATCACCAGTTGCCATGCCTCGAACAATGTGCCCTGACTTAGCCGGCCCACAGCCAAGTCATGCAGGGTCACGATGTGACGCATCGAGAACGTCGAAGCCTGACCCATGCGCATCATTCCGGACGGACACTTGACCGCCACGCGGACGCCGTCCATCGCTTTGAGAATGTGCTCGGGAGCCGAATCATCGTCGCACTTGCCAATGGTCACAAGCGCTTCGACAACATTGATCGAATCGCATAGATCAATGATCTCTTCCGTTCTCGCCGTTCCATTGCAGATTTCGGCAAGTGCAGTGAAGGCTCGAAGAGCAACACGCCTATGTTCCATTGGGCGCACTGTGCGCTTCAACAATGTCGGACTAGCGATGGCAGCAGCTTTCAGATGTAGAACCATGATGTCCCCCTCTTCACTGCACCAATCGTGCTGTGGTTTACGCCCAGTTCCGCTGCGATCTTTCGCTCTGATCGCGGGTCTCTGCGGATCGCCTCTATCTGTGCCGCTTCTAGCCTCGCACGATTCGTAGCGTTGCCATGGGGTGCGGTTCCATGGATGAGACGATCTGCTTGATTGCCAACCGGCGTGTCGTATCGAAGATTCGAAGCATGCGCATGGACCGGAATTCCATCGTTGTGCGCGACCTGGAGTCCTGTCGGCCGCGGTCCATTGAAGGCATGCGCGACAAGGATGTGAACCTTCCGAAATACCCTCTTCCGGTCTCTGGACAAGCTGAGGTGCGGATAGCCACTGCTGTCAATAGAAGACGTAGCCATGATGCGTTGTGGCAGGGTTCGAATGCTTCCTAGCTTTCCCGACACTTGTCGGCACTCGGCGCGAACCCGTCCCCAACTGCTAACGGAATAGAAGCCTTCTAATCCAGCAATCGGTCGCCACTCTTCTGGCAGATCACGCGAATCAATCAATTGAGCACCTCAATAATCCAAAAGCATCTGCCGCCGAGATCTAGCTTCTCTCCGACCGCGAACGTGAAAAGATCAAACGGCCCGTCGATCACCAAGCGAATGTGGTTCCACTTGCCGCGACCTCGAGGACATACGATCAAGGTCATGGCAGGTCCAGTCAGACCGCGGCGGCCGACTTGTGCTTGTCGACATGTGCGCAGATGTCGGCGATCGACCGGAACGGCTCGGCGTCCTCGTCGGAGATCTCGATGCCGAACTCGTCTTCGACGCACATCACGATCTCGACGCGGTCTAAGGACTCGGCGCCGAGATCCTTCACGATGTCGGCGGCGGCGTTGAGCGTCTCAGCGGGCACGCCGAGGTGATGGCTCACGATGCGCTTCACGCGGTCTTCCGTTGTTTCCATGGTCAGGATCCTTTCGTCTTCGGTCTTTGGTTGCGGTGAACGGCGTCGATGTCGACGCCAGGGAATCTCTCGGCGTTGGCTAAAGCTTCTGCCTTCATTCGTCGGTACTGCTTCAAGGCCGCCAGCGGATCGCCGCGCTGGTAGCGTCGGGACACCATGAACTCCTCGGCGGCATCGAGCATCAGCCAGTAGCTTTCGGCAAGGCCTTCGCATTCCGCGTCGATAGCTGTCATCGCGGCGAGGAAGTCCTGGCGATCGGCCGTCGGGATCGGGCTGTTGTTGCGGCTCACATCGCACCCTGTCGGATCAGCCGCGACATCGTCTTGATGCAGTTGCCGCAGCGCGGGTAGTTGCCAGGTCCGTGGACCAGCTCGAGCGGCGCCTGGATCCCGCAGAGCGCTTCCGCCCAGTCGTTGCCGAGACGCCGGAACCAGTGCGACGACGAGGCGTTGACGACCAACACCGGCATCGCCCATCCCGTCTGAAAATTGAGGATGCGCGCGCCTCCCATCAACGAGCCATCTGCGTTGGCCTGCGGCGTGCGCGCCTTGAACAGCGCGATCGACGTCGCGGCGTCCGGGTCTTCGTACTGCGGCGGCGATTTCATTTCATGAATGCCACAATGACTCGAGACACAGCGAGGACCGCGGCCGCGACCATCCACGCTGGGCACCAGAACGCGGCGATGGGGTTGACGCCAAACTGGGTGGACCAGACGGTCGAGCAGATCACGCACGCCCAGAAGGCAATCGCAATCTCCATCCGCACAACTTCCTTGATGCTCATGATCAGAACCTCGGGAACTTCTTGCCTGTCAGCTTCTCGACCATGTCGGAGACCGAGTTGATCGTGTCGGCAATGTCAGGTGCTTTCCTGCGCAACTCGCTCGAAGCCATCTCGTGTTGTCGCGCCTTGATGCGGCGCACTACCGTGCGTTCCACGTCGGTCTGCGGCGGCGGCAGCTTGTCGGCCCACCCGCTCAACGTCTCGAAGTCGGCGGCTATCACGGCGGCCACCGTTGGATATGTCGTCGTCGAGTCCATCAGGCGAGTTCCTTCTGCAGGCGATCGAACGCCGCCTGTGTGATGTAAAGAGTCTTTCCGGCGTCGCTGACATAGGCGACTTCGCGAACGACGACACCGAAGCGCTTGTTCCATTTCTTCTGGATGCGCAGGTGGTACTTGCCGGAGCGATCCCAGCGCTGACGTTTGTGCACGCGCACCGGATCACGCGGCAGCATGGCCTCTGACATGATGTGCATGCGCACACCGATCAGCTGGCCGATTTCGGCTTGCGACATCGGCGGCGGCGCCAGCATCTGAGGGGCTGGCGACGCGGCGCGGCTGAAGAACTCGTCGATCTCGGCCAACGTCTTCTTCATGCTGGCCACCGTCGGGATCCGCGCGGTCGACGTGCTCGCCGCACCGTTCGAGACAGCTGCGAATCCCATGTCAATCTTCAGTTCACCGCCAATGCGGCGATTCATCTCGTCTTGAATCGACACGGCCAGCGCATCGTCGCTGCCGCCGATGTTGCGGAGGATCAGATCCTTCGGGAATTCGATCACGCAGCCTCCGGTGTGTCTGGCATCTCATTGACGGCGTCGCCGCACGACAGCGCGAAGACGCGCATGGTGACGAGCAGCGGGATCTCGACCATGGTCTGATAGATCTCCGCCGCGCCGCCAGCCGTCATGTTCCGCGCACGAACAGCGGCATGCATTTGGAGACAGCCCAGCTGCTGATTGCATTGCCAGGCCATGAGATTGGCGTGCTCAGAACGGGAGGCCATCGGGGTGCTCGTCGCTGATTGGGTTCAGCATCGTTCCGATGTCCGGTGCAAGCATGTCGGCTTGCACCGGATGAAGCGGTTCGACGCTGATCTCGGCTCGTGGATTCGATCTGTCCACGCCATGGAAGACATGCTTCTCGCGGACGAGACGATCGTTGACATAGACACCGGACTGGATCAGAACGCGCTTCTCTCCATACTTCTTGTAGCGCGCCTGCATGACGTCCAGCACGATCGATTCATCGAGATCTGGAAGCTCAGAGGCGTAGAAAATTCGCAGCGTCACTCGAACCGGGACGTCGATCATTTGACGCGCCCATGTCGGAATTTGCCGCAGTGCATCGGACTCATACGCCAGAGCCTCCTTCGACTTGATCGACTTCGGCTTGCCGCCGATCGTCACGATCTGCCGCGAGTTCGCCTTTGAGCATGGCTGCCCCAGGATGCGGAACGCAATCGGCATTACCACGGCCAGATTCCCCACATCTCCCACAGCACGGTCACGAGGAACCAGGCCATGCGCACTATCCACAGGACGAGCGCGGCGACGGCGAGCATCAGACCGGTAGCGACGAGCCCAAGGATCACGGCGATCAGGCAGACGCCGATGCACAAGGAGACGGCCAGCACGAGATCCAGCGACGAGTCAGGCCTGTTCATCGAATGGCCTTTCGATGCCGTGCACGAACTTCCACAGCGTTTCGGTTTCATCGCGGGTCAGCGTCTCGCCGCGATCGCCGACTTCGATGACAAAGCGGCCATCGGTGAAGATGCCGACGGCGAAGTGACGCGGCGCCGGCGCATCGACGCGCATCGGCCTGCTCGGCGCGAGCTCTTCGATGATCGACGTCGGCGTCTCGGTCGAGGAATCCGCTGCCGACTCGTCGGGCCGGCGGACCGTCACGGTCCTCTTGTCGTCGACGACAAACGATTCTTCGCGAACGCCATTCTGATAGTGGCCGTTGCTCACGACGATCGCCTCCGCAGACTCGGCTTCCTCCGCGACAGCAACGCCGTCGCGAGGTTCAGCCTTCCGATTACCGACCTCGACGCCGTTCGGCCGCATAATCGACGCGACGACGGCCGGCGGCTTGGGTACGCCGATGAAGATCTTGCCGTCGGCTTCTTCGCGGACAAGCAAGCCGTGCTGCAAGCAGAGATTCAGCGATGCGCTCATCGAGCCGAGCTCGGCGTCGATGCCGTCGGCGAGATCGCGCATCGTCTGCCGGCCGTGTTCGCCGAGATACTTGATGGACCGCTCGCCAATGCTTCCCGGTCGTGGCGTGTGCGTCATAGCGTGCTCCAGAGTTCGAAGACTGACCGCACGCGCTTGACCCCGTAGAAGTAGCTCTCGGGCTCCGGCCCGCGGCGCGTCGGCGTGGCATTCGCGCGGTCGACGGCGAAATAGATGGGCGTCGTGACACGCACGGTGTCGCCCTCGGCTTCGCGCTGTTCGCGGCGAAACCATCCGTGCTGCGACGCCGCGCTCAGCACCTTGCCGGCGGCGCTCGTACCCGGCGGCTTGCCGAACATCGTGATGACCATCGCCGGCGTCATGCCCGTCCTGGTCTTCAAGAGGTGCTCGTGCACTCGGGTTGTCCAGTCGCTCGTCTTCGCCATGTCGTTGCCTCTCTTTGGTTTGCACTTCGCGCAGTACCAGCGCCCGTCGATGGTTCCGCCGCCGGTGCTGCGCGACGGCCTGTGGCAGCGGCTGCACAACCGGCCCTCGCAGCTCAGCCCCGGGCCCTGGACGGCGTACTTGAGTTCGCGCGAATGCGCGTGCAGGCCGCTGCTCACAGCACGATCTCCGTGAAGCACTCGTTCGCCGTGATCAGCTCCGGCCAGACTTTGGGGGCGTGCCACAGGATCCACTGCGCCCATGCCACTTTGTGTGCATCGATCTGACCGCCGGCATACCACCAGCCGAACTCGGCGGCATCGAGGATGTCGCGCGCCGCCTGGCGGATGTGGTCCATCTGTTCCGGGCTCATTGGTCGCGCCGTGCAAACATTGGGCAGCGCAGCCCGGGCGGCGTCACCGTCGTGGCGTCGATCAGCACGGTGTCGCGATCGACGACGCGCGCCAGGGCCGGCCGGTGCCGCGCGCAGATCGAACACTGTCGCGTCGGCTCGTCGGGTGCGCACGGCGTGCGGCCGTTGAATCCTCGGAAGTCGCCCTCTTCGACGCGCACGCGGATGCGCCTCGCCGCCGCCGTCGGGTACGGGCGGCCATCGGGTTCGCCCCAGGCTTCGTAGCTCATCGCCGCATCCCTGGCGGCAGGTCTTCGTTGGCGATCGGCGTGTGATGACCACCGACGTGCTTGTCTTCGACCTTGGCCAGCGTATCGCGCCAGGCCTGCTGCTCGAAGGCTGTCAGCCGCTCGCCGCGCCGCTCGCGCTCCTGAAGCCGGTACGCCCACTCCTTGGGCTTCTTCAGCATCTCTTTGCGGAGTTCCTTGAAGCGCAGGAACGCCGCGCGCAGCCGTGAGATGTCTGCCTTGCGCTCCGGCATCCCGGGCAACTGCGGAACCGGATCCGGTTCCGTCTCCGGCGCGTTCATGCAGATGACCTTGAACTGAAGCGAGTTCGGTGGCCTGTCGACTGGCAAGTGGGCCAACGCGTGATGGATTTTCTCGGGCTTGTTGAGGTACGGGCCGAGCGCATCCGCCCACTGCGCCTTCACTTCGGCTGGGTCAAGGCCGAGCCACATCTGTGCCCAAGCACTGCCGTAGGCCACGCTCAGACGCGACATGATCTCCTCAACGGAGTAGATCGGTAGGGATGACATCAAGCACCTCCTGCGCTTGTTTGAGATCAATCGAGCGCTGCGCTGGGGGGGCCGGAGCGGTTGCCGACGCGACTCGATTGCCACTGAGGGCCGCGTGCATCTCGCGCAGCTGGCGATGGTTGGCCGTCTCGGTGCCGTGAATTTGCTGCACGCCCGCCGCGCTGTTTGTCATCCAATCGGCGTACAGCCGCTCTGCGTCGCGGAATAGAAGCTCCACCGCATGCTTCGCGTTGACATAGAGGTTCTGCTGGTGTCCGACGTAGAACGCAGCGATTGCAGGCCCATGTTCGGCTGGCACGAGCCCCAGGAAGTTCAGCAATAGCTTGTTGACCTTGCCATTTCGCAATGGGGCGATGCGATACCGCCTGCGGTATGCCTCGCTATAGGCCTCCCACGTGGCGTTTGTCGGAGGTTCAGGGTCGACTTCAGCCTTTGCCTTTCGACGCTTCGGCGGTGACGGCGCAGCTGTCACAGCAACCGAAGCGATAGCTTCGGAACCTGAGCGAAGCGAAGGTGTCTTCGGTATAGGTGTTGCGTTTTGCTTAGCATTTGCTGAAGCATTTGCTACCGCGGTTGCTATACCGTTTGCTAGTTCAAATGCTGACCTCTCTTCCTGAATCACGCGCTTCCTGGCTGCACCCTCCTTGCCCGCCTTAGACCGCTCATCTGAGATCGCAAGCGCCCGAGTCAACTCCTTGCTGACGCGCTTCTGACTGATGAATCTGCCGTCTTCGGACACTCGAAAGAACTGGATGAGCACTGGTCGGTACGAGCGCCACTTTCCCAATGACAGCTTTGCTATCGGCGCGAGTTGCTTGTCGTCGTTTGGCAGGAGCCCTTGCTTCTTCCACATACTCATCAGCAGAAGGCAGTACGCGCCGTGCTGCTCGGTCGTCAGGTTGGTCGTGTCACCGAGGTACTTGTCGATGTACCAGGGCATCCAGGTCTCGACCGTCTTGCTCACGGCGCCAACTCCTGGTTCAGAAGGCGCTGGCGAGCAACGAGGTCTCTCAGCTCACCGCCCCTCGCTGTCTCGCCAACGGAGATCAATGCTCGGAGTTGATCGTTAACCTCGTCCCGCATGAGCCATTTCACGGCGAGCGCCAGATCGCGACCGACGTCGACCCCTGGCTGTACCTGTATGAGGCCTTGAACGACGTCGAGGACATTCGGGACAGCAGGCTCATCTGAAATTTGAGGACGTTTCTTCCTCATCTCAGCCAAGAGTTCAATCTTGGACAGCGGGCCCAATCCTCGCTGAATAATGTCGATCTGGACAAACGCGAAACCGTACGGAGGCGGCAACCTGCACAGGAATTCCCAGTCGACTTGACTGAGAACAGCACGTGGATCAGCAACCTCGATTCCCAGCCAGAGGGCTCGATCTCGACGAGTCACTGCGCGGCGATTCGGAATCGACTCTTTCCCATGCTCTCCCGCATGGCAGTCCTCGCAAAGCGCGAGCAAATCGTCGGCGGCATACTCCCACGGCAACCTGCCAGCGATGTACTGCCGGTGATGAACATGAAGCGTCTTTTCCGCTGAACTGCAGCGTATGCATTTCCAGTCAGCTGCCTCAAGGATCTCGAGACGCTTGCGTTGCCACTTTGGATGCTTCAGCTGTTCTGAGTAGGTGAGCTTTGTCATCGGCTCAACCTCGCGTTGAACCTTGGCCTCGACACCGCGGCCTGAGCGTCGGCGCTTCTGCTCATGCCGAACACGGTGCCGGTGTAGCCGTTGGACAGCTGCGTCTCGCGGCCGCGCGCCGCCGACTCGCGGCGGTCGACGTCGCTCAACGTCTGGATCTGGATCTGCGACTCGAAGCCGGGGGGCCACGCGTGCCTGCGCATGAGCTCCGTGAATAACCCAGACGGGTAGGTGATGGGTGGCGGCGACATAGTATTACTAAGCCTCAAGACGCGGCAGAGTCGGCTGTCTCGCCGATCTCTTCGGCATCGAAGAGGCTCGGCATGCTCAGCTCGAGCTCGGCCGCGCGGCAGTAGGTGTGGCTGTCGAGGTAGTACGACGGGCTCAGTTCGCAGCCCAGGCCGAAGCGGCCCTTCTGGACGGCGCGGTACGGGACGGTTCCGAGGCCGGCGAATGGATCGAACACCACCTCGCCAGGCATGGACCATTGCTCGATCGCGCGATCGGCGAGATCGAACTGCATCGGGCAAAGATGCATCTCCTTGCCCTTCGCGGACTGCGCGCCGTTGAGCGTGAGCATCCGCGTGATGTCGGTCCACACCTCATCGCTCCAGCTCTGCGGCTGCAGCAACATGAAGGTCACCGGCAGCTTGCCGGCGGCTTCGAGGTGCTCGCAGAGTCGCACGTGGTTCTCGAAGTTGTAGACGGTCTCGAGCGATCGCCGTTTGAACAGCTGGAACATCTCGGCGTGCGTCATGCCGGCCAGGTCCTCTGGCAGCAGCAGACCGTCACCCGATGACCGCGTGAAGCCGTGGGCATCGATCTGCCACCGCGATCGCGAGTAGCCGCTGTTCGGCTTGATCGGAAGATCGCGGTCAAACGGCACGTCGTCGTCGCCGTCGAGGCACAGCGGCTTGGCTTTGACCACCGGCGTATCGGCGTAGCCGTCGGCGGTGTCCGTCACGGGCTTGCGGAACAGCAGCAGGTACTCGGGCATGCCGACGCCCATCTTCGTGCCGTCCTTGCACTGCTCCGTCCAACCCAGGCGATAGGTCTGGTTGTTCTCGCGCACGACGTCGGTGACGATCGTCTTCATGCCGAGGTAGGCGAAGCCGTGCTTCTCGTAGTGGTCGGCAACCTTGCTGTGGAATCGGTAGGCCGTCTGAAAGCCGAGGCCGGTCATGCCCTTGGGCACGATGCGATCCTTCACGTGGATCGCCGCGATGCGGCCGGGCTTCAGCACGCGCAGCAGGTTCGGCGTGATGAAGTCCATGTGCTCGAAGAAGTGCTTGTTGTTGTCGCTGTGACCGAGGTCGCGGTAGCTCGGCGAGTATTCGTATTGCGAAGAGAACGGAATCGACGTGAGGATCAGGTCGACGCTGTCGGTAGCCATGCGACGCGTCTCGTCGACGCTGTCGTTGTTCACGAGCTTGTAGCTGCGACCAGCGGTTTCCACGCGTTCCACGTTCATGGCGCGCGTCAGCGACTGCGCCATCGCGGCCTGTGAGAGTCCGAACTCCCGAATGATCTCGGTCATCTTGGCGACCATGATGGTGTGCTGCTCCCATTTGCGCTCGAGCTGCCTGCGAACCTCGCGCTCGGCTTCCGTGTAGATCAGGTCGATGCGCACCGGCCGCGTCTGCAGGAAACGCTGGATACGGTGAATCGCCTGGATGAAATCGCTGAACTTGAAGCCGATGCCGAGGAAGATTGCCCAGCTGCAGTGCCGCTGAAAGTTGCAGCCGCTGCCGGCGATCACGGGCTTCGCGGCGAGCTCCTGGAACCGGCCGTCGCTGAAGTCCACGACGGCCTGCTCGCGTTCATCCAGGTCCTGCGAACCGTAGACGCTGACCGCCGTCGGGATGGCGCGCTCGATGGCGTCGCGCTCGCGCTCGAGGTCGTGCCAGAGGATGCGATGGGCATGCGGATCCTCCGCGCGCAGTTCCATCATCTTGGCCATGCGAAGCGGCAGACTCTCGCGCTTCTCGCGGCTGGCGTCGACGACGCCAATGGCGGCGCTGACGAACATCTTGGCCTGGCCCCAGGGCTCGTGGCCGATGGTGGCGACGTCGCTGGCCACCTCGTGCCAGCGCACGTCCATTGGCGGTAGTTCGTAGCCGTCGTCCGAGCAGCCGAGGTCGCTCGGCTTCTGAACGAAGATCGCCCACGACGACACCCACAACCAGAACTCGCGCTCCTTGTGCGCGTGCAGCGTCAGCTTGTCGGCCTTCGTGCTGTCGCGCTTGAAGAACCTGGTCTTCGCCGCCGACACGTCCATGATGCCGAGGTAGGCGGCGTACGCCAGCAACTCGATGTACTCGTTCGGGCTCGGGCACGCCGTCGCCACGAAGCGATACCGCACGCCGTCCGTGATCGTCCTGTCGTTCAACGTCTTGCCGTCGCCGGCGAACGTGCGCATGAACTCGCGGAATGTCTTGGTGCCGCCGAAGCCGCGCAGGACGGCGGCCTCATCCAGGCTGGCCACGGCGAACCGCTGCGGGTCGAGTTTGCCGTCGCGGACGGTCTCGTAGTTCGTCAGGTAGATGTCGGCGCCGTGCGCGTCTTCGATGTCGCGGATGAATTTGACGACGATGCCGAGCATGGCGGCGTCGCGCTTGAACTCCTGCAGGACGCCCAGCGGGATCACAATCAGGCCGAGGCCGGTGATGCGCGCAAGGATCAGGCGGACGATCTCGAGTTGGATGACGCTCTTGCCGAGACCGAAGGCCGCGAAGATCGCGCGCCGCCCGCCGCGGATTGCCCAGACCACCATAAGGCGCTGGTGCATCTTCAGCAGCGGATTCACCTCGTCCAGGGCAACGTCGAACCCCTCATCAGGGGCGAGGCGCACCTTGTCGCGAAGGAACTGCTCGTACGATTTCACGCCCGCCGTCTCCTCGCCAGGAGGAACGCCGCGCCGCCGGCGATCAACAGCGCCCAGGTCGACGGCTCCGGGATGGCCGGAGTGATCGGCGGAAGCCCGGGAGCCCCTGGCGTCGCGCAGCACGGCCCAAAGAAGATGTCCGGCGGGCCGCCGTAGCCCGACGGCGGATATGCGGGCCCAGCCAGCGGCACGGGCGCCGACGTCAGCGTGAGAACAGGAGGCGGCTCGGGCGGGGCCACGGCATCGCCCGGCGTCTCGGGGACCGCGGCCGGCGGCCCGGCGAGCTTCTCGGCGCGCTCGCGCCGCGCGAGCCTGAAGACGTTGCCGCACACCGCCGGCCAGGCGATGCACTCGCCGTCGGCGCACAGCACCAGCGCCGTCTCGACGTGCTCAGCGCTCCAGCCGGTGCGCGTCACCGTCCCGCAGATCCGCCCGCGGCTGCCGAAGTGCATCGCGGAGATCTCCGGTGCATAGTCGAAGGTGCGGCCGCGGATGGCATCGCGGTCGATGACGACGGCGTCGACGAACTCGCGGGCTTCGAAGGCCGCGATCAGCTTGGATTGGGTGGCCAGCGGCAGGCCGAAGGCAATGATGGCCGCCGGCACCGACCCCGTATAGCGGTCCCGGCCTGGCGCGTCCCACGAGCAGGCATCGATCACAGCGCGCCCTCCCCGTACACCGCACGGCAGATGGCCTCGCACTTGGCCAGGTCAAAGCGATCGTCGGCGTCGCGGACACCGGACTCCATGTCGATCCAGTAGTTCGCCCCGGCTTCCCACTCGATCGACTCGACGTTGCGGGCAACGTTGTCTTGGTTCAGCCCACCGGCATAGCCGTGGATCGCAGGTGAGCCGATCTCCGGTCGCGGCCACTCGCCGGGCGACACGCCGCGGCCGCCGCTGTTGTCGAACAACCAATCGCATCGATCGTCGGCGGGGAAGCAATGCTCGTCTCGGGATTGGTAGATCACGCGCACGCCCATGCTTGCGCCCCACTGCGAGACCTCGCCGACGTTCAGATCCGAGCGTGTCGTGTTGATCTGCACGCGCTGGCATTGCTTGATGAAACGCGACAGATCGAAGGCCTGGCGATACAGCGGCAGGCCGCCTGCATCGATCGTGTCAGTCGCGTACTGCCCGCATAGATGTGCGCTCAGGCGCAGCGCCGGCGAGGAGGCCTGGAACTTCCACGCCGTCTCGAGCGGCGGATAGCGTCCGGTGCCCTGGCGCTTGGGCGAGAACAGCACGCCCCACTCGATGGGGTAGCGCGCGGCCAGGGCGAGCATGCCATGAACGTTGGTGTGCTCATCGGCACCGGTGAACGTGATGAACTTCGGCAGATTCATTCGATGATCGGCGGTACGCGCCGCTCCTTGGGGTAGTGCACGTAGACATAGTCGCGGCGCCGCGCGAAGAAGCGCGTGATCAAGCCCGGGCCTGGCCAGAACTGGGCACGCAGACCGCCTTCGGCATCGACCCAATGACCAACAGGCTGAAGCTCACTGACCTGCGGAACGAAGCCGCCCCTTGTGGATTGCGCGCCGAGCACGAGACGGCCGTCGATCAGCTTCAGACCGTATGTCATCTCAAGCCGCCCTCCGCATCTCGACGTCGGAGTAGTTCGCGGCGACGATGGCGCGCGCCAGCGGCGGGCAGACGCTATTGCCGACCAGGCGAACCTGCGCGGTCTTTGTCAGCGTGATGCGGTCACCGGTCTTCGGGTCGATGCCCCAGTCGATGATGTAGTCGGGCGCGAAACCCTGCGCCAGGTACAACTCGCGAGGTTGGAGCATGCGCATGCCGATGTCGACGATGACGTAGTCGATACCGCTGACGGTGACGAGGCCGAAACGGTCGCGTGTCGTCAGCGTATGCAACGGCTCCTCGAGCCGCGGATCCTGGTCGGTGCCGTAGTACGCCGCCAGGAAGGCGCGGACTTCGGCGTGATGCCAGCCGCCGGCGCTGATGGTGTGCAATGGCTCGTCGGTCGCCGCGCTGTTGCTGGTGCCGCGCAGCTTCGCGAGATGCGATGTCACGAGGCCAAGCGGCGGCGCGCCGCCCGGGCGCTTGACATGGCTGTTGGCGGTGACAGTCGGCATCGGGACGTCGGCGGCGACGCCGTCGCTGTCCGTGCGGAACTTCGTGATGTGCGCTGCCACCAGGTGGTGATGGTCCTGCGTCGTGATCGTGCTGATCGGCTTGTCGAGCGGCGTGCCCGGCGTCTCGTGGCCACCGTAGTGCTTGGCCAGGAACGACGCGACCACCGCGGTGTTGCCGCCGCTGGCCGTGATCGTCGGCACCGGCTCCTCGATCGAGCGGTGGCCCTTGCCCCAGCGCTTGACGCCGGTCGGCGAAACATCGCCGTGCGCGGCTTCAACGATCACCGGCGCGACCAGCAGGTGCTCGGCCTTCGTGGTGATGGTTGACAGCGGCTCCTCGACGCTGTTCGCGTACTTGCCATTGCCGCCGGTCTGGCCGATGCGGGCGATCGTCGGCGCCGCGAGTGCGAACTCGCCGCGCGGCGCCGCGGTGACGGTGCGCATCGGGTCGTCGACACTGTGCACGCGCGAGTCGCGCGGGTGCGTCACGGGCACGATGAACGGCTTCGCATTGTCGATGACGTAGCGCTTCACGCCGTGCGCGATGCGCCGCTGCGTCGCCGCCGCCAGCGGCTTCTTGCGCTCGAAGATGCTCGGGCACGGCAGGCTGAAGTCGATGCACTCGGCGGCCGTGCGAAACGGCCGCAGGCCGGGGCCGTTCGTCGCCTCCGGCCAGACGATCGGCAGGCCGTCGCAGCGCGCCACCATGAAGAGCCGCTTGCGGATCGTCGGCGTGTCGTAGTCGCAGGCGCGGAGTTCGCGGAACTCGACGACGTAGCCGAGACGCGCGAGCTGCAGGCGCCAGCGGCGGAAGGTCTTGCCTTTGCGGTCCGGGCACGGCCGGCCGGCGATGACCGGCCCCCAGTTCTTGAACTCGGGGATGTTCTCGAGGCAGATCACATCGGGCCGGCAATGCGTCGCCCACTTGATCACCACCCACGCTAGGCTGCGCACGCGATCGCTGACCGGCGCGCCGCCCTTGGCTGGACTGAAGTGACGGCAGTCCGGACTCGCCCACAGCAACCCGACGGGCCGACCCTCGGTGGTCCTGAGCGGGTCCACCTCCCAGATGTCGGTGACCAGGTGACGGGTCTGCGGGTGGTTTGCCTGGTGCTGGGCGACGGCGACGCGGTCGTGATTGATCGCGATGTCGACGTGGCGGCCAATGGCCTGCTCAATGCCAGTGCTGGCTCCGCCGCCGCCGGCGAACAGATCGATGACGAGTTTGGCGGCCCGCGCGAGGATGAACTGCGGCTCGATCATCGACGGCCACCGCCGATGGACTTCAGCAACGCAAAGTTTTTTGTAACAGCGCGGAGCCGCGAATCGGTAAACCGTACGCGCGCGCGGCGCGGCCTGGCGACCTTCTCCGAAGGGGGTTTCCCCTCGTGCAACCGGTCGGCCGCCGGCCTGCTGACCGCAGATGCGATCTGGCCGATGCAATGCGCGTGCCCAGCACACCCCCCAAATTCAGTGCTTTGCATTGCTAATGTCACCGGGTATCCTTGTCAACATCGGTTTCACCAATGAGGAACGGAGGTTGTTTGTGAATAGGCTCAGTCAGAAATCTGGAAGCAATGCTTGCCAGATCGCCCCGGCCACATCAGGTCTTCGAGAGCGCCGCGGCTTCGTCAGCCGTCGCCGGACTCACCGTCGGCAGTGGTGGCGCGCCGCTGTATTTCTTCAGCTCGGGCCAGTACAGGAACCAGTCCTTCGGCCGGCTTTCCCAGCGCATGACCTCGCCCTTCGTGAATTCCTCAATCGCGAGGGCCATGGTTGCCGGGATGGGGCGCTTGCGCGGATCGCCGTCCTCGCGACGCCACTGCCAGAACTGCGCGTCGGCGATCTCCTTGCCGGGGTCTGACGTGCGCAATACCGAAGTCAAGTATTCCTGCAGGCGCGAGGCTCTGCCGGATTCCGCGTTGCACCAAGTGTTCAAGTCCATCACAGAGACTTTAGCATTACAAAGTTTCAAGCGCAAGCATTGCTTAGCACGCGTCTGCAAGAATTCCGAGATGGACATCGGCCCGAAGCTCAAGTCACTCTTCAAACACTTTGGCTTGCGGAACATAGACGTGGCGAATCGCCTGGAGGTCTCGGGCGGCGCCGTGTCCAACTGGTTCCGCTTCAGCACGATCGAAAAGGAGAACCTGGCCAAGGTCGCGGCGATCCTTCGTACGACGACCGAGGAGATCCTGCTACTCGACGTCGAAGACATCATCGCGAAGATCAATGCCCGAAAGGAATCCCGCATGCACCTGCCGTCGATCCCCGGGCCGACCCGCGAGGATTTTCAGCGGCGCGCGTACACACCGGAAGCGCTGAACATCGCGTGGGCCTACGACAACCTGCCCAGCGACGAAGCCAGGCTTAAAGTCGAGCGGTGTGTCGCCGACCTGGAGATCGGACCCGTGCCCGCGCTGGTGAAACCGGCGCGAGCAACTGTCCGGTTAAGCGGAGCTCTTGGCTCCACTCGGAGACGACCGCCTTCCGCGCCGCCCAGCCCAAAGCGGCGTCCAAAGACAAGGTCGTGATCCGCAGCAAGCCATAGCGGATCATGTTGTCGGCGTGCCGTTCGAACGCGTCGCGCTCTCCCGAGCTGACGACGTTGACGACCGGCACGCGTATCGGGTTTTCACCGGGTTTGTCGCCGTCGCCAACCTCCACCGCCAACACGGATTTGTCCCAGCAGCACACGACGACATACGTCGGCGTCACCATGTGCTTTTGAATGTCCGCTGATAGCTCGCTGATCGCGTCCGCCGTCATGAGGCCGCGGAGGTCGACGACACACAGGCCGTCGTGAAATTCTGCCGTCGCCGATGCGGCGTCGTATTGCCACCTGTACTTCATTGAAACCGTCCTTAATTCAATGAAACACTTTAGCGGCTTGTCGCTGCGATCGGTAGGGTGGAATTCGAGGGAATCCACCGACTCAATGACGCGCCCCGTTTTGGTGATGCACGCCACCACCGTATAGGCACGTTCATAAATCACGTGCGTTTTTTCGCGAAGCCGGAGCAGCCTCCAACCACCGCGTGAACGCCGTGGTCTCTGCCTGCACCCGGCCCGTGTCGTAGTTCACGGCGCGTTCGTACAGAGAGATCTTGCCGTCGGCGGTCTTCACCGTCCACAGCCTCGCGTTGACCTTCGCGCCGCCGGCCGTCTGCATGGCGACGACCTGCTCTTCGCCGGCGCCATGGACTTCGCGCAATGCCTCGCGCACGGCCTCATACGATGTCGCGTTGACGACGAGATCGAAAGCCGCCACGCGGCCGCCGACGACTGAAAAGCCGGTGTCCCATGCCGGCATGCCGCCGTAAGAACCCAGGGCCTTCTCTGAGGCCCTGCATGCATCGCTGTTGCACGGTGCGCTGGTGCAGCGCTGCTCGCCGAGGCGACTGAACTGCGGCGGTACCTGTTGGCATCGCAGCGATGGGAACTGCTGCGTCAGCTGCTGTCGATCGACACCGAGCGGCAGACCTTTGAAAGCCAGCTGAGCGTGCGCGGATGCCGCGGACAACACTGCAATGGCGACGAGTGCTTTCATGGAGCGTCTCCCAGGTGGATTGGCGTCGGGGGCCCCGATTCTCCACGGAATGATATTTAGCAATGCTTGCGTTTTTGCTTTGCGCTGCTATAGTGCGTTCAGACCCATTCGAAATCACGTGTCGGAGGACACCGAGATGACAGACACCACACCGGGCGTACCCGTCGGGCAGGCCGTCAGCGATGAACAGCAGGCGGCCTACGTCGCCGCACTCACGGCGCACGACTGGGCCTTCGACTACAGCGAAGACATGCGCGTCGTCCGCGCGGGACGCGCCGAACGCGCGGCGCTGCGCGAAGCCCAGCAGCGTCTGGATCCTGACTTCGCCGTCTGGAATTCCATCGCCCCCACGGACTACCAGGTGCATGTCGTTGCGCCGGCGGCAGGCAACAAGCCGGCGGCGTCGTGACCGTCGCCCCCACCTTTCTGTATCCCGGCGCGCAGGTGCGGCTCATCGCGGTGAGCCAGAGCTTCCGCAAGTCCGTGGCAAAGGACCGCGTGCGCGCCGAGCTGGCGCTGGTGCTGCGCGAGCCGCCAGCTGCGGAAACACAGGACGTCTGCGACATCCCTCTCGACTTCGAGGAGCAGTCATGACCTACCGGATCTGGCTCGGCGCGCTCGGCGCCGGCAACCTCGTCGCGGCGCTGTCCGTGGGCAGCGCCTGGAACGGTGGCATCGCGGCGGCCGCGGCGCTCGTGCTCTTCGTCAAGCGCGGAGATCTGTCGTGAAGGCCGGCGCACGCCTCGTCTTGCGGCCGGCCGTGCCCGGCACGCCGCTGCCGCCGCTCGTCGAGTTCCACACGGCCGTCGTGCATCACATCGGCGCCACGGCATCGCGGCCGGCGCCGGCGCGCGTGGCCGAGCCTGATCCGACCTGGTTCCCGTGGATGTGGATCGCCGCGATCGGCGTCGCCGCGGCGGCGTCAGCCTGCTGGAAGCTGGGGTTCGGGCTGTGAGCGCGGAGCAACCGCCGGTGCCGCGCACCGTTGACGACCTGCAGCGCGAACTGCTCGCGGTCTGCCGCGGCGGCTCGTTTGCCGAGACCTGGCGCAAGATCAACGCCATCACCGAGTGGCCGAATCTTCGCAGCGAGTTGGGGCGCGTCGCGCAAGTCAACGCGCTGCGCCGGCAGATCGCCGAGATCAACCCGAACGCCTGCATGTATTGGGGCTGGGCTGGCCACGGCGACTCCATGGGTCCGCCGCGACACATCGGGCAATGCCGGCGGCTCACGGCTGCTGACATCGTCGCGGCTACCGGGCGCGCCGCATGAACGCGCAGCACACGCCGATGGTTGTCGCCGCAGCGCGAGCCTTGTGCAAGCGAGCCGCAGATGAGTGCAACGTTGACTTCGACGACGCGTGGAAGGTCTACGGGCAAGAGCACCTCGCTGATGCGCAATCCGCACTTGATGCAGCCGGCGCGCCTGATTTGCTGGCTGCGCTGCAGGGTTTAGACGAAGCCTACTGCCGCGCTGGTGCGCCCACCACGCAGCAGGAGCGCCATGAGGATCGTTTGCGCTTGATGGCCGCTCGCGCCGCAATCGCCAAAGCAACCGGGACCACGTCATGACAGCACAGCACACACCTGCCGATATACGTGGTCTGCCCGTCGCGCCGGCGCCGGCAGTCAACCCGCACGAGGAAGCCTTCGAGGACGCGCTGGACAACCTCATCCAGTTCGTCGCCGACGACGCCATCCGCTCTTCGACGCCCATGCCCAACGGGCGCGGGTGCTGCGACCCCGATTCCAGCGCGCAGGATCAGCATTGCGAAGCCTTGAGGCGTGCGGCCCGCGCGGCCTTCGCGCCTCAGTCGCCGACGTCGGCAGCGGTCATCGTGGTCGACGGCGGACTCTTCACGCAACACGACCCAGACGCGCGTTGCATCACCGCGGACGAGTCTCGGCTGTGATGTACCGCGACATGGACGCCGACGCGATGCTGGCCTGGGGCGCCGAGGAATCACGCCTGCGTCAGGCCGACCTGGCAGGCGCGCGAAGCGCCGAAGGCCTGAAGACCGCTCAGGCCAATGCCGAGCGCCGCCGCCAGGCCATCGACGCCACGATCGGTCAAGCGTCCGACATGGTGATCTGCGCCAACCGCGACGCGCGCATCAGAACGGCGAGGCAAACCGCGTGAAGCCCGGCGGCGTCAGCGAAGCGCAGCCCTACGTGTCGGGCAAGCGCGTGATCCTCGCGAACAACATGCGGCAGCCGCAGGTGATCGGCGCCTTCTCCTGTCACTGGGCCGCCGTCGCCGCGCTGGTGCGCCTGCATCAGCCCGACTTCAAGTCGCTCGGCGGCGACCGCCGCGATGACCTGGCGATGGAAACGGAGATGCGCGCGGTGCTTCTCGAAGCAACAGGGAGATCGCAATGAGCGCCGTCTTGACCCCAACGCGCTCGGCGCCGCACCTCGTCGCCGGCGACCTGATCCGTCTCGGCGCCGCGAAGACCGTCGCCTGGTTCAAGGCCATCTACGTGCGCAAGCTGATCGCCAGCGCCGAGTCCGACACCGCGCACCTCAAGGCCGAATTCGATGGTCTGCCGCAGCGCATCAAGCACCACGAGAAGCGCGCGGCCGAGCTGCGCGTCGAGCTCGCCCTCCTCGAGAAGATCTGACCACCACGGCGAACGCCGAAGAAAGACCGACATGACGACGCAAGACACGAGCACCGAGATCAGCACCGCGACCATCGCGCCGAGCGCCGGCGGCATCCCCGAACTGCTGCGCGACCTGCGCTCGTCGACGGAGCTGGCGACAACCGCGGATGGCGTGCGGCTGATGGCCCGCGTCGAGCAGGCGCTCGTCGCGATGACCGAGAACTCCAGCCTCGGCCTCTCGCAGATCACGAACGCCGCCGCCATGAAGGCCTACATGGACTTCGGCTCGTTCGTGTCGAAGGGCAATGCCACGCTGCCGGCACACCTGAAGGGCAACGCCGCCGACTGCACGGCGATCGCCATGCGCGCCGACCGATGGGGCCTGGACTTCTACGGCCTCGCGGAGAAGACGCACATGATCAATGGCAAGCTCGGCTACGAGTCGCAGGTCATCGGCGCCGTGATGAAGAACATGGGCGCCATCAAGGAGGCGCTGCACATCGAATACTTCGGCGACTGGACGAAGATCAACGGCCGCTTCGAAGAGCGCGAGAGCAAGAAGAAGCAGGACGATCACGGCCATCCGGCGAAGTACAAGGTGCCCGGTTGGAAGCCCGCCGACGAGGTCGGCCTCGGCATCAAGGTGTGGACGACGCTCACCGGTGAGAAGGAGCCGCGGTACCTCGAGGTGCTGATGGCGCAGGCGCTGACGCGCAACTCGACGCTGTGGACGACCAACCCGCAGCAGCAGATCTTCTATCTCGCGCAGAAGCTCTGGCAGCGCATGTACGCGCCGCAGTGCATGCTCGGCGTGCACACGGTCGACGACCTGCAGGAGATGAACGCGCCGCGCGACATGGGCCCGGTCGACGACGTCGGACCGAAGATTCCCGATGCGCTCCTGAAGGCAGCCGAGACCGCTGCTGACAAGGGCGTCGCCGCCTATCAGAAGTTCTTCGCCGGCACCGGCCAAGAGAATCGCCGGCTGCTCGCCGGTGAGCACCAGCGCCTGAAGGACAAGGCCGTCGCCGTCGACCGCGAGCGCACCGTCGACAACGCTCCGGCGTCCGCACCTGCGCCGGCCGCCGCTACCACCGCCGATGCACCGCCGCCTCAGACGGCTGCGCAGGCCGCCGATCCCGGCACAGGCGAAGTCGACGACGACTTCGTGCGCGACATCAAGGCGGCTGAAGGCAAGGGCGCGGCCAAGTGAAAGAAGTTCTCTGCGAGCAGGGCAGCAAGCCATGGAAGCAGGCGCGCGTCGGCAAGCTGACGTGCTCCAACTTCCATCTGATGCGCGAGTCCGCCCGGCTGAAGCGTGGTGATGAAGCCGGTGAGTACAGCAGCGATGCCAAGGACGAAGCGTTCCGCATTGCCATCGAGCGCATCAGCGGCGAGCCGCTCGATGAGAACTACGAGACGTGGTACATGACTCGCGGGCATGAGCTCGAGCCTGACGCGCGGCACGAGCACGAGATCGACATCGGTCTGTTCGTGCAGCGCGTCGGCTTCATCATGACCGACGACGAGGTCTTCGGCGGCAGCCTCGACGGTGTCATCGAAGACGATGGATCTGCTGAGTACAAGTGCTTCCTGGCACCGCTGAAGCTTCGCAAGATCTGGACGACCGGCGACACGTCAATGGTCATCGATCAAGTGCAGGGCGGCCTGTGGATCAGCCGTCGGCAGTGGATGGACTTCTGCCTGTACTGCCCTGCCCTGGCGCCAGCCGGCAAGCAACTCTGGCGCAAGCGGATCTACCGCGACGACGACTTCATCGAAAAGCTCGAGAGCGATCTCATGGAGTTCAAGGCCATGGTCGACGAGTACGAGCGCATCCTGCGCGCGCCCTTCGCGGCCGTCGAAGACATGCCCGCCAAGCTGCAGAAGATCGCAAGGCGCACGCTGCCGGCGCCGCTTACGGTTCGCGCAGCGTTCGCGCCGTCCGCCGTGAAGCCCACGGAGTTCGAACGCCTCTTCAAGCGCATCACGACGGCCCGCAACCAGGCCGAGGTCGACCTGCTGCTCGATGGCATCGCTCACATGCCTGAAGACGATCGCGCCGCACTGCGCATCGCCGCGGCGAAGAAGTTCGGCGTAGAGGCCTGAGATGCGCCGCAAGATCGCCGCCACCGCCGCAGCCTCGCGCCACATGGGTCGCGTCGCTGAAATCGGATGCATCGTTTGCCATCGCCTCGGCTACGGCCACGCGGGGGCACAGGTACACCACATCCGCGAGGGCCGGATTGCGCGCGACGACTTCCTCACCATTCCGCTGTGCGAGATGCATCACAACGGGACGCGCGCGTCCGTGCATCTGGCAAAGCCACCGCTCATGCTTGCCTTGGGTGTCGGCAGTGAGTTCGATCTGCTGGCCGACGTGCTGCGGAGGCTGGCCGAATGAACGACGAGATCTACCTCGTGGTGATCGCGACCGAAGCCGGAGCGCGTGAGAAGTTCATTGCTGCGATGACTCATGCGCGATGCCTCCTCGACAACGGCGAACAGGTAGAGCTGCGGGTGGGCCCGGCGCTGGATCCGATCACGATCAAGCAGCGCAAGTTTCTGCACGGCGCCGTGCTGAAGCAGATCAGCGATCAGGTGCGCATTCCGCTCTTCGACAGCAAGGGTCAGCTGACCGGAAAAACTGAACTCTGGCCCGTCGACCAGTGGAAGCTCGTCTACAACGAACGCTTTCTCTTCCATTGGGAAATGCGCCGCGGCGAGGTGGTCGACAAGAAGACCGGCGTGCGGCGCGTGGCGAAGAAGCGCACGCCGCACAAGGTCTATGTCTCGAGCGAATCGCTGGGCCCGAAGAAGTACGCGATCTGGACCGATCAGATCATCGACGACGCGATCGTGCAGTACGGCGTGACATTCGAGTTCGAGCCGAGCGAGCGCGAAGGCGCTCGGTATATGGCCAAGCCGCGTCACAGGAGCCCGCATTGAACTACTTCCATGATGCCACTCGGTGTGGCGCGGCATGGCACGCCGTGGCAGTGCAAGGCACGGCTCGGCCTGGCAGGGGCTGCGAACGCAGCGGGTTGGCGGTTCTGCCGTTATCCCGGTGCGGTTGCACTAGCGCGGCGTGGCCTGACATGGCATGGCAAGCCTCGGCACGGCGGGGCGCGGCGCGGTCAGGCTTGGCAAGGGCTGTTCACAGCGGCTTCCGTCGCGTGCGATGGTTGCCGGTGCGAATGCACCACTCCAGCCAAGGCTTGGCATGGCTCGCCCGGGCTGGGCACGGCCGGGCAAGGTGTGGTGTGGCAAGGGCGCAATGCGCATTGATCAACTCTAGGAGGAAGCGATGAAGAAATTCTCAGTGACCATCACAGGCAAGACGCCGCTACTGATGCACTCTGATGATATCGACTGGGCGGACAGGATGTCGGCATGGAAGGATGATGCCGCCAATCAAAAGTCGAGCAAGGCTGGCGATGACAGAACACCGGCGTGGCGTTGGCTCGGCAGCTGCTACCAGGATGAACAGTTCGTGACTGTTCCGGTCGACAACCTGATGCGGTGCCTGATGGAAGGCGGCGCCATGGTCCCCGTGCCAGGCGGACGCGGCAACAAGACTTTCAAAGCTCAGACCCAGAGTGGCATGCGTGTCGATGACATGCACTGGCCGCTTCTGATCGACGGTCAGCCGCTGCTATGGGCGCCGATTGCAGACCTGATGAAGGTCCAAGATTTCGCCGAGCACAAGGTGGCATGTGCTGCGATGGGCTTCAGCCTGTTCGTGAAGCGCGCCAAGATCGGCAAGAGCAAACACATTCGCGTTCGTCCCCGCTTCGATCGATGGTCAGCGACCGGAACGATCAGCGTCTGGGACAAGCAGATCACTAAGCGAGTTCTCCAGGAGATCGTGAGCTTCTCCGGCGAATATAAGGGGCTCTGCGATTGGCGACCTGGCAGCACGACGCCGGGCTCGTTCGGGATGTTCACCGCAGAGGTTCAAGAGATCTAATCCCGTCTTGTTGTGGTCTGGCAAGGCGTGGCCGGGCGTTGCAGAGCAAGCCGGGGCACGGGCGCTACGCGCATAGTTGAAAGGAATCGAGATGAGCAAGTTGTTTCTTGGGGGCGTTCCAACAGCCCCTGATGTCAAGAAGCTGCGCACTGCGTTCCCAGAGATCGCAGAAGGCACCGACTTCACGCACGAGCAGATCGAGGCGGTGATCGGGCTCAGTCCGAAGTCGAACCGCTATCGGTGCGTCACGCTCGCCTGGCGAAAAGAGATGTTGAACAGCCACAACATCGAGATCGCGGCAATTCCGACGATCGGCTTTCGCGCGCTCACTGGCGTCGAGCGACTGGACACGAACATCAAGGGATTCAAGCAGGGCACGCGCAAGCAAGGCAAGAGCATCCGGCGTGTGACGATGGTACGTGCCGAGACGCTCACGCAAATTGAGCAGAGCAAGCAGTTGCACGTCATGCGTCTTGGTGCAGCCGTTCTCTCACAGGCTTCCGCCATGATGAAAGAGATCGAGCCGCCAAAGCCAAAGCAGCAGGTCAGCCTGCAGCGCGAGATCCCTACCTCTTGATGGAACTAGAAATGACAGTCGCCGAAGACCTCGACCACGCGCCGATGGCGCGCAGCCGGAAGTATCCCGGCCTCACACCATCACAGATCGGCGAGAAGGACCCGCAGTACCTGTGCTGGTGCTACGAGAACATGAATCCGAAGCCGTGCAGCGAGTTGCTCTACAGGGATTGCGCGGCTGACGTGGCTCGCGATCGGCAGAGCATGCGCGTCGCTCGCGACCAAGACCTTTGATTCAAACGGAGTGACCATGAGCGAAAATGAAGAATCCGCGGGCACGGCAGGCCCTGATGTCGTCGACGACAAAACGCCGGGCACCGAGGTCGCACTTGTCTCGACAGAGCTCGAGGAATACAAGGACCTCATCCACGGCCTGAACGAGATGCTCAAGCTCAAGGGCATCGCCTACGACTTGACGACGATCAAAGGCAACGACCGCGCCCGCAAGGATCGGCAGATGCTCAAGCGCACGATGACGACCATCGAGAAGCGCTGTGCCGACAAAAAGCGTGAATTGAAGGCCAGCGTCGCCGAGAAGATCATCAGGCTGGAGAGCGAGGCCGAACGATTCGTCGGCATCACCGAGGAGATCTACAACTCGGCCGACCAGCAGATCACCGCAGACGAGCAGCGCAGGGTGCGTGAGAAGGCAGAGCGCGACGCCGCCGAGGCCGAACGCCAGGCCGGCCACCGCGATCGCATCGCCGACATCACCAACGTCGCCGTGCGCGCGGTAGGCATGACGTCGGCGCAGATCCAGGAGCGCATCGACATGGTTGCGCGCATCGTCGTCGGCGCGGACTTCGAAGAGTTCGAGCCGCACGCCGTCAACGCAAAGGCCGAGACGCTCCTGAAGTTGGCCGATTTACTTAGCATTGCAAAGTCTTCCGAGCAGCGTGAAGCCGAGGCCGAAGCGAACCGCCTGCGCCTCGCGCAACTCGAGCGCGAGAACGCCGAGCGCATCACCCGCGAGGCCGAGGAGCGCCGGCAGCGCGAGGCCGCCGACGTCGAGCAGCGTCGGGTCGCCGACGCGCAGCGCGCAGCCGAGCAGCGGGCCGCCGACGATCGCCGCGCGCGCAGCGACGCCGCAAGCGAACTGGTGGCCGAGATCGACCGCATCCAGCGCCGAGCCTTCACGTCGTCGGCCGCCGGCCTGCTGGAGCTGGTCACGTTGATCGAACACGTTGCCGTCGGCGATGAGCTCGGCGAGTTCGCGGCCGTGGCTGTCAAGGCGCGCGACAAGGCGCTGCATGAGCTCCACGACTTCCACAGGGTCGTCCTGCAGCGCGAGACCGACCAGAAGACCGCCGACGCCGAAACCCGGCGCCTTCGCGACGAGCAAGCCGCGGCAGCCGAGCGCACGCAAATGGCCATGCAGCAGATCGACGGCATTCGCCAGCAGCTGGTCATCGCCCACGTCGGCCGCATCCCCTACTACACCGGTGCCAACGTCGACGACGTCGAGAAGATCATCGCAGAGACCGAGGCCTGGCTAATCGACGACGCCAACTTCGGGATCCTCGTGGGCTCGGCGCAGGCCGTGAAGGACGCGACGCTGGTCAGCCTGCGCAGCTACCTGGCCGAGCTGGTCGCGAGCCGCGATGCGCCGCCGCTGGTTGAGCAGGTGGCCGACGTCAAGGCCGCGCTGGCGCTGGCCGATACGCCGAGCGGATACGTGCCGGCCGAAATGGCTGACGTATTGCACCAGGGTGAGACGATTGTCATCGGTGTCGACATGGCGACGGGCAGCGACCAAACGGTTCACGGCGCGCTGACCGATGCCGCCGACGCGCTGCCCGGCGGCCCCGGCGACGGCACGCTGCCCGTCGTACTCAACGAGGACACCACGCGCGTGCCCATCCTGATCGGCTTCGATCAGAACAAGCCTGTCGGCTGGCTCGAGATCCGCACGTCGGCTTTGCCACCGACGCCAGACTTCGTTTTCTCTCTTGGATTCCAAGCGCTTGGCTATGCCGGCGAGCCAGGATCGGTCCCCAGCAAGAGGTACTTCGGCGACTATCAGCTGCAGGCGATCTCGATCACTTCAGATGAGGGGTACATCGGCTATCTGCGGCAGACCGGCGAGCTGCACGCTGCTGATGCGCCGCCAGAGGTCTTCTACGACATGAAGAAGTACCTGGAGACGGCGGGAACCTTGCTGGCCGCGGTCGCCGCCGTCATGAAGTCGGCAGCCCTGAAGCCGCGAGCCGGCAAGCCGGGGCCATGGATCGTGCCGCACGATGAGATGGCCGCGCTCAAGTCAGCGCTGCGCGCTGTTCCGCTGACGGGTGGCCAGTTCTATGCCGAGGACGGCACCCTCATGAACGCCGACGGCACGCGCAGTGTCTTCGACGACGTGGACGCCTGATCATGGACGGCCTAACCGCAGTCCTCTACGTCGCCGTCGCGTTCGTGTTTATCTACGTCCGCGGTCGCGTCGACGGGCGCAATGCCGAACGTCGCCGGACGGCTGCACCCGCATCCGCGGTGCCGCCTCCGTCGGTGACTCCCCTGCCTGCAGCCGTGGCTGCGTTGATGGCGTTCGACCCGCCAGTCGCCATCGGCATGCGCTTCACGTACCTCGGTATCGAAATGCTTTGCACCTCCCACTTAGTTGCGCGGCCGTGGGGCTTCGTGCCCGGCATGCTAGCCGAGTACGCGGCGAACGATGGCACCGTGCGGCAGACCATGTTCGCGGGGTCCGAGATAGACGCGCTGAAACAAGAGATCGCGCGCAGAGGAGTCACGGCATGACTTGCATCGTCGGTATCGCCCACGAGGGCAAGATCATTCTCGGTGCCGACAGCGCCGGCGTCGGCGGCTGGGACCTGCGCATTCGCAAGGACCGCAAGGTGTTCCTCAACGGCGGCCTAATCATCGGAGGCACGTCTTCATTCAGGATGCTGCAGCTGTTGCAGTTCAACCTGTCGCCGCCGGCGATCGTCGAAGGTCAGCAGCCGTTCGAGTACGCCGTGAAGGCGCTGGTGCCGGCCATCCGAGAAACGCTGAAAAGCGGCGGATACGCGACGACGGTCAACGGGCGCGATGAAGGCGGTGTCTTCATCGTCGGCTTCCGCGGAAGTCTGTTCACGATCCACAGCGACTTCCAGGTCGCCGAGTGCATCGACGACATCACAGCCGTCGGATGCGGTGAAAGCTACGCCATGGGCGCGATGCACGCACTGCGCGGCGTCGCCGATCCGATGGCACGTCTGCAGGCAGGTCTGGATGCGGCCGTGACGTTCAGCACCGGCGTGGCCGGTCCGTTCCATTTCGTCGAACTGCCGGCGAAGCCGCCAGCGAGTTAGCAACCATTTTCCGGGGCGCGCCGATCGGGACAACCTCCTCCCTCCCTGAACCCATTCCCCGATCGCGCCGCAAGGCCGCCCTTTTTTCTTCAATCCTCGCAGGAGCCAAAGAATGCCTTCCATCGACGACTTTCAGTCTCCTCAGCTCTACGCGGTCGTCGAGCTCTTCGGCCACGCCCGTATCGCTGGCGCCATCAACGAGCAGGCTTTCGGAGGCACCGCGTTCATTCGCGTCGACGTGCCAGCCGTGACAGTGCGCGAAAGCGAATTCAGGAATGGTGAGCGCGTGGTCAGCATCCGCGAGATCGCAGCACACACCAGATCCTTCGGTGCCGCGGCGATCTACTCGATTAACTGGTGCGACGAAGCCACGGCGCAAGTTGCGGCATTCGACATTAAGCACGAGCCCATGAAACCGTACAGCGTGAAGGAGGCCATCAACAACTTGCCCGACGCGGACCGGCATCGCCTCCTGACGTCGCATCGCGAGATCGACAACGACCAGCCCTTCTGATGCCATTCCAGTCGCCGCGTAACTTAGCATTACAAAGTACCTTCACCACACCGAAAGCAACCCATGCCCCAATTTGAAATCACCGACGTCTCAGAAGTTCTGTGCGTTGACTTCGATACCAACTCGAAAAAGCACGGCGAGGCTCTCGTCACTACGCAGCGAACTGTGGTCCGTTGGCGCACCAAGAACCATGCCCTCGACATGCTCCACAAGAGCCTGCGCGAGCACCTGTTCTCGGCCACCCCAGACCAAGGGAGCGAACAAGGCGAGATGGCACTCGAGGCCAATGACCTCGCATTCGTTCGTTTCAAGGATCTGCACTATCCGATCCGCTGGGATCGCGAGTTCACCGGCTACACGTTCCACGTGGACTATGGGACGGGCGGCGAGTCGAACATGATCGTCCAGCTTTGCGAGGTCAAGCACTTCGATATCACGCCCCATGACGGCGGTCTCGTCGACATCGCTTTCACGATCCTGTCAGCGGCGGATATCACGGAGCGCTTCATCGGCAAGATGGGATCGAGCCAGAAGAAGAGCATCTTCATTCGGCTGCTCGCACCGAGCCTCTTGGAAGACGACGCAATCGACTCGGCTGCCGGTAGCGGTGCGCCCGGCACCGGCCCGGCTGCCGAGCCCGAGAAGCCTGCGAAGACCAAGACGAAGAGCGATGCACACCGCGCTGCGACCGACGCCTTTATCGAACAGAACACCGGCGACGGCGCGGCAGCGACGCACTGACCTGACCTCATCCATCCAAAGGAGAAGACCATGGTGAATCTCAAGAAGCATCTGGACATGCTCGGCATGCCCGTCAAAGACCGAGTGACCGGATTCAAGGGCACTGTGACGTCCATCGGTTTCGATCTCTACGGCTGCATTCAGGCGATCGTGAACCCAGGTGTCGACAAGGACGGCAAGCCACTCGACTCGCATTGGTTCGACGTCAATCGCTTGGATACGACGAGCAACAAGCCGGTCATGGAACGGCCCGAGTTCGAATGGACGCCGGAGGCAGTTGCAGCCGGCCGCAAGGGGCCGGCCGAGAAGCCGCGCAGCTCGAAGATCTGACCGGGGGCCACCGTGCTGCTCGATGTCGCCCGCCCCATCACCATCCCCTCCGCGGGCGTGGTGAAGGGTGGCCGTCTCGACAAGTGGCGCTTCCACTTCATCTGCTTCCAGGTGGAAGACATGGCACTCGAGATCGTGGCCAGGTGGACGCCGCCGGCGTGGCCGTTCTTCCGCGAGTTCGCGGCGAACCACGAGCACTTCGGAACGCTGCGGGCCGTCGTAGGCGAACGGGCGAAGCGCTTGCAGGCGATCCCTCTCATCACCACCGCCTACCGCGCGGTCGGTGTCGATCTGCCGTCGTCGCACTGGCTCATCAATTCCAAGTTGACGCTGCGGGCACGGGTCAAGCGCTCGCACGCGCACATCAGATCCAGGAGAAGGTCATGACCTCGCGAGAGATGCCACCGCTGATCAACGAGGAGGCGTTGCGCCGTGATGCGCTGCTGCCCTACCGGCCGGCCGACGAGATCCTCGACATCTGGCTCGACGAACGCCTGCACATGCGGGCGCCGACGTCGGGCCTCACCAACCCCGCACCAAGCTACTGAGGACCAGACCATGCGCATGACACAAACCCGCGCCCAGGACGACGTGATCGCCGAGCGCCAGCGCCAGGTGGCCGGCGAAGGCTATGACGCCGCCCACGACGACGAGCACGATCTCGGCGAGCTCGCGCTGGCCGCAAGCTACTACGCCATCCACTCGGCGGCGGAACTCCTGCCGATCCCCGATGAGAGCAATGTCTCTCGCAAATGGATCCTCGAGTCCTATGCCGGCGGCGTCTGGCCATGGGACCGCGCCGAGTGCAAGCCGAAGACGCGACGCGAAGACCTGGTGCGCGCCGCGGCGCTGCTCATCGCCCAGATCGAGCGAGACGACCGCGCTGCCGAGGCTGCAGGAGGCTGACATGGAAGAGATCTTCAAGACGGTGCCTCGCACCTGGTTCGAGCGGCTCTTCACGTTCCCGTGGAATCCGTTCCGCGCGACCCGACAGGAGCGCGACTATGCCGCCGAGTTCAAACGGCCATACGGCCGTCACTCGCACTCGGCGTACGTCGAACCCGATCGGCCGTGGGCGCGGGCACCGTATCTGCGCGACGTCGTGCGGACGACTCCTCCGAGCCGTCAGCCGCCAGCCCCGCCGCCAGTGACCGATCGCCGCGTCGACGATTCGATGCCGGCGAGCCTCTTCGGACTCATGGGGGCGGCCGCGGTAGCCGAGCCGGCGCCGCCGCCTGAAGAGTTCCGCTCGGGCGGCGGCGGTCAGTTCGCCGGCGGCGGGGCCAGCGACAGCTGGGATGAGCCGAAGGCGACGCCGAGCGATCCGCCGACAACCACTCCCGAATCGAATTCGTCGAGCAGAGATTCGAGTTCCTCAGATTCATCTTCGAGCTCATCGAGCGACTGACCATGACCAGACCTCTCATCATCTACCACGGCAATTGCGCAGATGGCTTCAGCGCCGCCTGGTGCTTCTGGCGCAAGTATCGCGCCGGCGCAGACTACGTGGCAGGCGTGTATCAGCAAGACCCGCCCGACGTGACCGGCCGCGACGTGTACTTGGTGGACTTCAGCTACAAGGCGCCGGTGGTGGCTCGGATGCTGGAGCAGGCCAACAGCGTTACGCTGATCGACCACCACAAGACCGCCATCGAAGACCTGCGTCCAGTCTTCGAGCCGCACGAGTTCGATGCCATGGCCTACGGGGTGGCTCGCAAAGCGGTCTGGTACTGCGATCTGGATCGCAGTGGCGCAACTCTCGCATGGGACTTTCTTTTCCCTGGCGAGGACCGACCGCTACTGCTTGGGCACATCGAGGACCGCGATCTATGGCGCTTCAAGTTGCCGAACACCCGCGAGATCCAGGCCAACGTCTTCAGCTACGAGTACACCTTCGACCAATGGGATCGGCTCATGTCTGCCGATCAGGCGGAGCTGCTGAAGATGACCGTGGCCGGCGCGGCGATCGAGCGCAAGCATCACAAGGACATCGCCGAGCTTCTGAAGGTCTGCACACGCGAGATGCAGATCGGCGGCTACTTCGTGCCAGTCGCTTCACTGCCCTACACGATGGTGAGCGATGCCGCCGGCACGTTGGCTGTCGGCAGGCCTTTCGCGGCGACGTACTGGGACACAGCTGAATCGCGCATCTTCGGCCTGCGTTCGGCACCCGATGGCATCGACGTCAGCGCGATCGCCGTCGAGTACGGCGGTGGCGGCCACCTGCATGCCGCCGGCTTCAAGGTGGCACGCGATCATGTGCTGGCGACGTCATGACGATCATCGAACGCAAGCGGGTGCTCGACGCCTACGCCCGCGCCGTCAAGCGCGGTTCCGATCACGACGAGGCCTGCGCCGTGGTCGCACAGGCCCTCGGCATATCCGTCGATCTCGTGCAGATCGTCGTCGCCGAGAACGAGTCGGAGGTGCAGTCGTGATGCGCCGCCTGATCCGATGCGATGGCACCGAGACCAATCTCGACGGCCCGCAATCCACCACCACGATCCGCGCGCTGATCCGCGCGCTGATCGGCGCCGACGCGCTGGACACCGTGCAGTTGCGGCACCTCGGCCGCGGCATCGTGATGTTCGTCGATGACCTCGGTCATTCGAAGAACTTGCCAGTCAACGCCAAGGCAACGGAGCTCTATCTCAAGAACTGCTACCCCGGCACGACACACCAGATCCGCGGCTCGGTTGTTGTGACGCTCGACGAGGACTTTTGATCATGACTCGCTCCATCCAATACGCCGGTGCACCCGGTTCCGTCGGGATCCTCAGCGTCGGAGCCGGCGACATCAAGATCAGCTTCGACAAGTCCAATCCGGCAGAGCGCATTCGCGCGGCTCGGGTAGTCGCCGGAATGATTCGGCAAGGCTACGCCTTGCTCGTTGAAGCCGGTACCGATGGCGACGGCAAGAAGATCTACAGGCGCGCGCTCGGCTTCGACGAAGACGCTTGCGAATACATCATCGCCGACTTCGATCCGCTGATCGGTGCCGACATCAAGGAGGACACCAATGCCGAAGACGGCCAAGCGCAAGCGCGCGTTGAAGAAGGAACAGCAGCGCCTGCAGCAGCGCCAGGCAAGCGCGTCGGAAAGCGGCGCGTCGCCGCCGAGAAGACCAGCGCCGTCGCTGTCGGACGTACGGCGGGAGGCTAAGGTGGAACTGCTCGAGCGTCACGACAACTTCGCCAGTCTGCGCAACGGTCTGCACCGCGCTGCCGAGCACCTCGGCTTGTGGTCCGGCATTCCCATGCCGCTAGAGGACGAGACGCTCGTGGTCGAGCCGACCTATCCAAAGGCGGCGGAACTGATGGCGATGTGCGGCGGCGCGCAACGGCCCGCGGAGACCGCGGACCGCGAAGACATCAAGGTGCGCAACAGCTTCTGGTCGACGCGGCGGCGCTGCGAGATCGTCGTCATCGAACCACCCAGCGGCAAGGTGACATTCGCCATGTTCCCCGGCGCCAACCATTTGAGCTATGACCTTCGCACGCTGGGCTGCGCGGAGGCATGGGGTGTCGAGCAGGAGAGCAATGCGCTGGCACTCCTCGGAACGCTCATGACGCATCGCGCGTTCAAGCAATACCTGCTGACCGGAACGTTCGTCGAGAAGAGCCGGCGCAGTGGCATCACATACATGTTCCGCAGGCTCAAGCCTACGGTAGCGCTGCACGAGGTCAAAGGACAGATGCGCATTCTCTGTGCCCTCTGCATGCATCCAGTAGCTCACTATGCTGGCTCGTGGGCCGGTGCGATGGTTCCTTCGGACGAAATCGCCGCGCACCTGCAGATGATGCGCGCCGACGAGCGCCTCTACTGGGCGCGCGCCAACCAGCACCCATCTTGGCGCCCGGAGGCCGGCGTATGACGTACTACGAACTCCTTGGCGTCGCCCGCGATGCCGACTTCGACGCCGTCAAGCGCGCCTATCGCAGCAAGGCGATGTCAGCGCATCCCGATCGCAACGGCGGCAGCGACGAGAAGATGCGCGAGATCCAGGAGGCCTACGACTGCCTCAGCGATCCCGTCAAGCGCGCCATGTACGACGTCGGCGACACGCACAGCGAAGTCCAGGCGGAGATCGAAGCCGCCGGCCTGCTGCGCGTGCTCATGGACGAGGCCATCGACAGCTTCGCGATGCACCTGCCGATGGCGATCGACATTCGCATTGCCACGGGGCTGGAGAACATCAATCAAAAGGTCCGGGCACTCACGACGAAGCGCAAGCGCCTGCTGCGCTGGCGCGGCCGTGTCACGCGCGCCGACGACGGTGAGAACGCCGTTGAGGCCATCGTCGACGAGAAGCTGCTGGCCGTCGAGAAGGAACTCCTCGGCCTGAACTATTCGGCTGACCTGAACCACCGGGCCCGCGCGCTGCTTGCCGTCTACGACGACAAGGGCGAGCCCGTCGCCGAGAGCGATGCATGGCGCGAGCAGCAGCTGATCGGAGGTCCGACGTGAAGCGCATGGAGGTCAGGTGCTGTTGTCAGGCAACCAAGGTTCTCGGCACGGTCCCCGTCCCAGAGGCGCTGCTCAAACAGCGCCTGGTCGTGCTGCCATTGATGGGCGTTCCCGGCCAGGGTCTGCCGTATTCGAAGCTCGAGTTCGAAGTGGCGACGTGGATGGAGATTCGCGTCGATCTCGATGTGGCGCCGCACCTGCGCGACCTCGAGACCGGCGTCGGCTACATCCGCGAATCCGGGCTAGCGCTCAAGCACGAGGGCGTGACGGTCGAGACGCTGCGGCGCATCCCTGGGTTCATCGAGGCCAAACCATGAGTAGCAGCTGCGAGCACCCGAGGTTCGAGGCCAGCGTCGATGTCACGCGTTTGACCGACACCGGCGGCTTCACTGCCGACGTGCGCATCCGCTGCGGCATGTGCTATGCCAAGTTTCAGTTCCTCGGCCTGCCAGCTGGCTCGCTGGCCGGTGGCGCGGCCATGAGCATCGACGGCCTCGAGGCGCGCCTCGCTATCGCGCCACCAGGTGCTCACCCCAGTCCGCTCCAGCAGATGGCGAGCGGCAAGGAGAAGTTCGATGGCTGATTCGACACAGATCGAGTGGAGCGATGCTACTTGGAACGTCATCACCGGCTGCAAGGTGAAGACAAAGGGCTGCACGAATTGCTATGCGATGAGGTTGGCCGGCACCCGTCTTCAACATCATCCGTCGCGGGCCGGTCTGACTCAGCCGAGCGCTGCCGGGCCAGTCTGGAACGGCGAGGTCCGCTTCAACGAGCCGTGGTTGCGCCAGCCGTTGACGTGGAAACGCGGCAGGCTGATCTTTGTCGTCGCCCACGGCGATCTGTTCTATGAAGGCGTACCCGACGAGTGGATCGACAAGGTCTTTGCCGTCATGGCCATGGCGCCGCAGCACACATTCCAGGTCTTGACGAAGCGCTCAGCGCGGATGCGCGACTATATGAAGCGCTTCGCCGCCGACTACGGACCGATCGAGAAACAGATCCTCGCGCTCGGCGGCAATCCGATAGAGGCTCTCACGCAGTGGCCGCTGCCCAACATGTGGATGGGCGTCAGCGCCGAGGACCAGGCGACGGCCGAGGAGCGTGTCCCGCATCTGCAGGACACGCCAGCCGCCGTGCGCTGGGTCAGCGCTGAGCCGTTACTCGGCGAGATCAGGCTTGACGAGCTGATGCGGAGCAGCCCGACATCGGCATCGCGAGACCAACCCGACGACCGCGACAGCGACTGGACCTATTGCGACAACGCGCTCGAAGGCAAGCGTTCGACGAAGGTCGGGCAGTACGACGTGCCGAAGATCGACTGGGTCGTGACGGGTGGCGAGAGTGGTGTCGGCGCTCGACCTTCGAAGACGGCCTGGTTCAGATCCCTGCGCGATCAATGCGCAAAGCACGGAACCGCGCACCTTCACAAGCAGAACGGCAACTGGCTCGACGATGACGCCGCTGCGTTCATGGGCAGCGCGACGAGTCCGATGCACCAGTTCTCTGACGGCTCCACTGTCGTCCACGTCGGAAAGAAAAAGGCCGGTCGTCATCTCGACGGCGTGCTGCACGACCAGTACCCGGAGGTTCAATCGTGAGTGGCTTTCTGTCAGCCTATTCCTCGCAACCCGGCATGCCGGCGCGCAAGGCAGCAGAACTGCGCGGCTACCAGCACGTCGAGGCATTCGCCCTAATGCTCTACGTGTGCCGATCCTGCGCGCACCGCGAGGTGATCTGGAACAGCCGCGACGGCGTGACGCCCTTCGGTACGGCTTGCCCGAGCTGCGGTCGGCCGGATCTACTTCACGATGCCTTCGGGTCCGACTGGTGTGTGCCCGACCACAAGCCGCATCACGGCCAGCGCATGTGGATCTCGATGACGCTGGCGCGCGCCACGGAGATCGCGATCGCCCGCGTCAAACTGGTCGCGCCGGAGCGCCTCGAGCAGGCGGACACGATGCAGTCGCTCGTCAATTCGATCTACCAGGACGGCCACGGCCCGGACATGGCGATCACGGGCTACACCGAGGCGCGCCATGGCTGACTGCCAGCAACTCGATGAGCTGGTCGCCTGGCTCCTCAGCGAGGAGAACGGCTACATCGCAGCGCGGGTGCTGCCCGACGGATCAGTAGCCGCCGTGATCGAGCTCTTCACCACGCGAGCCGTCGTGCTCGGCGTGACGCGATTCGGCTGGTCGACGCGGTTCTGCTTTGCCGATCGTGATCTCGCGCTGCAGCGCTTCGATGAACTGCAGTCGGAAGACGATGAGCCGGCCGGCTCTATCGCGCAGCGCGGCCGCGTGAGCCCGAAGTTGAACCCGCGCGCAGCATGGCCGTTCCCGCCGCGCGCCGGAGCGGACTCGGAAGGCGGAGAGCATGACTGATCGCCGCGAATTCGCCCGTCAGCACGCCGAGGCCTTCAACGCCCGCACGCTGGAGGAGATCGGCAAGGTGCTGGCCACGCACAGCAGTCTCATCGTCGAGTTCGCCTGCGAGATGCAGGAGCGGGTCGACGCGGCCGAGGCGCTACTCGCGGAAATCGCAGCCGGTAAGGTTCTTCGAACTTCGGAGGCTGGCCACTTCAAGACGTTGAAGCTGCGCACCGACCTAATGAACCGTGTCGACGCGCTCGTCGACGAATCCAAGAGGAGATCGCAATGAATGCAATCATCGCAGTGAACCCCCAGCAGATGCAAGAGGCCCAAGCCACCACGATCGGCTGGATCAGCGCCAAGCTGGCCGACGCCAATGGAGACCTTGCGAACGCGAAGGAAACGTTTCTGGCACTGCAGAAGGCCGGCCTCCGCACGCGGCCTGTCGAGGCCATCGCAGCGAAGGCGAACCGACGCGTCAAGTTCTACGAGAAGGTGAAGGCGGCACTCGAGGCCGGCTACTACATCATCCCGCCGTTCGACATTCAGCTGTTCGCCATCCGGACCAATCGCGTCAGCACGCCGGACAACGTGAGCGATAGCCGATGGCAGCAAGAGATGAAGCCTGTCTCTCTGCCCGTAGGCGAAGGCCGCTACGAGAACCCGGCGGTTGCGCGCGTCGAAGCCGGCACTGTGCAGCGCACGAATAGCGCGAAGCAAGACTACACGGTCACGCTGTTCAAGAACGGCAACTGGCAACACGGCATCGATCTGCCGATCCGCGCGATGAAGCCGCAAATCATCGAAGAGGTTGGCCGCGCGCTTCACATGAAGATCTTCGATGCGCTCGGCATCGCACCGGCATACCGCGCGGCCGATCCCATCATCGCCGGACAGATCGTGCGTCCCGACGGCAGGGGCCCGCTGACGTTCTTCGTCGCGTGGTGGCTCGATGAAGCTGATCTCTGAAAGGCACGCAATGAACGCAGTCGAATACGCGCAGCTGCGCATCGCATCGGTGCTCGCCGAGCTTGAGATCGCGACCGGCCAGCACGTCGACAACGTCGCCATCAGGAACACCGATGCATCGACGGTTGGCAACGCCGTGCCGCAGCTGATCCGCGAGGTGCAGATCCAACTCCGCCCGATACCGGGCTCCAACTGGGTGACGACATGAACACAGAACAGCACGTCCTGACCGTCGAGGTCCAGGCTGCCAACCTGGTCCGACTCGCGCATGAGCTCGGGCTGAACCTGACCATCCACCTCGAGCCTCTGCCGCCGCTCGCCATGGGCAACCACCGGCCGGTCGTCACGGTGTGGCCGGCGAGGAGTGCGGACGGCTGCACGGTCGTACGCACGATGCCGCCGCGGCTCCCGGGGATCTACGACCCGAAGGACCCGGCGACGCTCGAGCAAGACCGCGACGCCTACGCGTTGATCAACGCCGTGCCACTGCTGCAGAGCCTGCTCTACGACTTCAACCTGCTGCCGGAGTGCATCGCGCGCGACGACACCACGCGCTGGGCGCAGATGCACAGCCTGGTCTCGCACTTCCGCGGCATGAACCCAGACACGTACGGCCGGCCACACGCATCCATCATCGCGATGTTCAAGTTCGGCAATGCCTGCGTGTCGATGGCTGGCAAAGCGGTCAGCGGCGACTGGCTTGCTGCGGAAGCCGAGCGCGCAATGGATGCGACGTACGACAGCGGCTATGAGCCCAAGGAAGTGCACCCATCGCGGGTGTCACAAGCGCAGGCCACAGCCATGTCAAAGCATTGGACTGCCGTGGATGCCACCCGGATTACACCGGTCGGCATGCCGTCCTATCACGAAGTCGCGGCGGACGATGCAGCTTCCGCGAATTCCAACCGTGACTACCTCAGCGAGTCCAGCATGCTGCGCAATCTGCTCGCGCGCATCCACGGCGACGGCGGCCACTACCTCGACAAGCACGGGCTTGAGAAGACGCTGGCCGACGCCGAGGCTCTCTTGGGAGTGTGGCGCGCGCAGTGCCAGCGTTCAATGTCGGCGGCGGCGACGCTCCAACGCCTCGGCTACACGTTCGAAGGCGGCGAACTCTGGAAGCCGCCGCTCGGCGAGGCGCCGAACTTCGACCTGGTCGACGCCATGGAACGGCGCAATGACGCCGCCTACCTCGAGCGCAATCAGGTCGTCGCAGCGCTGGCCAAGGCCTTTCCGTCAGGCATCGCGCGCACGGCAATCGAAGGCTGGTCTGAAGACTGGCACGGAGTCGTGTACGTTGACGTGCCAACCGGCCAGTGCTCTTGGCACTTTCATGACTCGCAGGCCTACCTCTTCGACGGCCTGCCGCCGTACGCCGGTCAGTGGGACGGCCATACGACCGAGGAGAAGTACGCAAGGCTGGCCGCGCTTCAGGTGGCAAAGCGCGCCGCGACCGATCAGATCTGGCGAGACGAGCAAGGCCGCTTGAAGTTCTCCGCCTCGGGTCCGACCACGGAACAGCAACTCGCCATCGTTCAACGGGCCGGTGAAAACGCCGGCCTGCCTGGCTACTTCGATGCGCTCTGCGGCTGGTGGCGCGGCGAGGACAACGCGCCGGCGGTCGTGCCGCTGTTCAAGTTCGCGATGGCGGCCTATCAGATCGGGCTCGAATCTCACCCAAGCCTCGCTGGGAGCGCCCGATGAAGTACCTCGTCACAGTCCTTGATGGGGAGGAAGTCGTCTTCGTATTCCCGCGCACTGTCGACCATGACCGCATGGCCGAAGCGCTTGAGGCCATCCGCTTTGGCACGTCGCGCGACTGGTGCAGAAAGCTGCGCGAGAGCGAAGTCATCGCTGCGGGCTTCATCGACCACGGCGTATGTCACGGCGCCAGCGAAACCCTCAACATCAAGTCACGCGGTGCCGCCGACACGGTCCTACTTGACTCCGGTTTCGTGAACCAATCAACCGGAAGCGCAGCATGAGTACCAAGGTGCGTGCGCAGCACACGCCACGAATCCTGATCGACCACCGGGATTGCGGCGGCGGTGGGTGCACAGGTTGCGCCAATTCTGGCACCAAGATGGCCCGCCAATTGCGCCCCGCCGGGTTGTCGATGCCGCAGGACGAACAAGTCTTCGCGGCTGCGCGCGAACTGTGCCCGTGCTACGAGGGCATCAAGATCAATGCTGGCGTCGCACAGTGCACGCATGCCGATCGCCGAGACGACGGCGAGTGGTGCGAGCAGCCATCATGCCCCGCCATCAAAGCCACGGAGCACGCAGCATGAGCCCCAAGGCGCCGGCCCTGCTGACGGAAGACGCTCTGCGCTACAGAAAACTTCTTGACATCGGAACGATTGCGGCTGCCGACCTGATCACCAAAGTTGGAACAGGCAGGCTTGACAGCACGCTCGATGCACGAAAGCCACCGAGCGAACGCAGCCTGGAGTTGATGGGGCGAAGCTCCATAGAGGCAGAGGTCCGCACCCTTGCTGCGGCAGAACAGGAGCCGGTGCTTTGGCAGTACCGACATGTGAACGGCCTAAATAGCTGGGAAGAAGTCAAGCCGTGGTCGCGCATCCAGACGCTTGAGCAGCGCGTTGCAGCGTTGCGTGAGTTCGCCTATCAAGGGCAGCGAATGTATGAGGTGCGTGCGCTGTACGCCGCCCAACTCCTGCGGGAACAGGGAGAAGAGAACGATGGTTCTGCTCATCCTGTTGATGCTGCGTCCACCACGCTGCCGCTTGGGTCTGATGCGTCGAGGGGTGGCAAGCCATGAGCTTAGAAGGAACCATGCCAACAAAGGATCCTACGAATCGGTCGGAGCCGAAGCCGCGTCTGCCACCGGCGCCGCAGTGGCTGTAATAGATACGTGGAGTAAACCCAAATGAATGACCACGACCAAATCAACAACGACGCAGCGGCACGTCTTCATGCCGCATTCAACAAAGGGACTGACATGGACAACGACACCATCATCAACCTACCAGTTTGGAAGGACCACGATGTTCCTAACTCGTTGAAGGTGGAGTTGTATTGGGCGGCGCGAGATTCGATCACTTCGCCCGCACTCGCCAAGTTCCTCGAATGGCAGCGCGGCGAGACCGGCATCGACGCGAGCGCGCGGATGCCCGACGACAACGACGAAGCCGCAATCCAGTGGCTGATCGATCAACTGCCGGAGTACAACGGATGAGAGCTGCCGACCTTCGCACGCCACGCGCCTTCCCTGGCCCGAAGCCCGAGAGTGGTGAGCACGAGGGCATGGTGCCGAGCTTGTGCGAGACGCTGTTGCTGCACATCCGCCGCAAGTACGCCTTGCAGAAGACCGCTGCCGAGGCTTGGGGCGTCAGTTCGCCATTCGTGAGCAAGGTGCTGCACGGTCGCGCGCTGCCCACGAAGGTGATGCTCGATGACGCCGGGATCGTGCTGACAAAGTCGAGCGTGGTCAAGGTGCATTGGGGCATGAGGGCATGACTGATGCTCCGAGCAAATAACCAGGACCAACACCCATGACCCCCAATCCAACCCCAGCAGTAGCAGTGGCCCAGCCGAGCATCGTGCGCAAAGCCCTAGAAGCTGCGCAGGAAGTGGTTGACGGCGTTCCACAGTGGCACAACGCCGGATACGCGGCACGGCTCATCAAGAAAGCGTTGATGGAACTGGACGCCCCTCCTACTGGAGCAGGAGAACCCACAGAGCCGAGCCCGGTACGCATCGAAAACGACGACGACTTTTGCGAAGCCGCCAGCCACTGCCTCATGTCATCCGAGATGGACCTGCGTCACCAAGGCATGGCGCTGCGGGACTTCGCGCTGCCGGCGCTTGAGTACGCACGGTTCAAACTGCTATGCGCTGCGGTCCAACCGATCAAGACGCCCGGCGTGAGCGTGACGATCCCGAAGGCTCTTGTTGACAACCGCTACCACATCGCGGCTGGGCCAGGAGAACAGCCGAGCGAGGCGCCGTTCGCACTTGCGTGGTTTTATCCTGACGGCAAGCCCTACACCCTGACATGGGCCAGCGAGGATGCGTTTCGCGTTCAGGGCGGCAGCATCAAGTTCTACAGCGAGCCTCTGTTCCGCGCCACCCCTGCTATTGCAGTGGCCGCGGTGGATGGGCTGCACAACAGGATCATGAATCTACGGAGTCCACCTTGGTTGTCCAACGGCGACAACCCAGGCCAGGCATTTCGGCAGGGTCACAAGATCGCACGTCATGCGGCGGCTGAACTGATAGCTGGATTTGCTTCCGCTCTTAACCCCCGCCGCGGCCTAGAGGTAGCGACGGATGGGCGGGAGGCGAGCCCGGAGCTTGTCGATTCATTGATCGCACAACACCTCGGGTCAGGGACCCGAGAAAACCTCCGAGCAATGGTTCGCGCTGCTCTCGCATTAAGCCCCAGGGCAGGGACGCTAGGAGAGACACCATGACCCCCGACGAGCTCGCAATCGCCCAAGCCCTCCATCATCTGCACACGGAGCCCTTCGACTGCACCCACTGCCGCCGAACCATTCCTTGCAAAATGGTTGTGGACCTTGATTGCTCGGGGTGTCCGCTGAATCCGCCGTGCATCGTGAAGGGCCACGGCATCCTTACTGCATGGCCTGGCCCGCTTCCTGGGGACGATGACGACGACCGAGATCCAGCGGCGCCGAAGCCTGCGCCAGTTGGGAGTTCGGTGTGAAGGAGAGAGGCATTATCTTCAGCGCGCCGATGATCACGGCGCTGCGACGCGAGACAAGTCCGAAGACGCAGACGCGTCGCGTGGCGAAGTTCAAGACGGACCCCGGCCTGAATCTGTCGTTCACCGGGCTGTCGGTGCAACGCTTTGGCGAGACCTGGAGTTTGTTCTCGCGCGGTGCCGGCAGCTGCTGGGAGGATCGCTCGAAGCCGCTGCGCAGCCCATATGGCCTCGAGGGCGACAGGCTATGGGTGCGAGAGACCCACCAGTTCGATGCACCCGTCGATGGCACGTGGCCGGCGACGCAGTTCTACGGCTGCAAGGGCGCGCCGCTGGATCTGATCCCTGAGCGCTTCAGGCACCCAAACTATTGCCTCTACCGCGCGAGTTGGTTGCACGGCCCCATCACCTGGCGGCCGGCGATCCACATGCCGCGCTGGGCCAGCCGCATCCTGCTCGAAATTACCGATGTGCGCATCGAGCGACTCAACAGCATCAGCGACGCCGATGCGATCGCCGAAGGCATCGAGCCGATCGATGAAGGCTGGCGCGACTACATGGATCCGTCCGGTCTATGCATCAAGCCGCGAACCAGCTATCAGACGCTTTGGGACTCGATCAACGGCGCGGCGTCGCACAAGACTAATCCATGGATCTGGGCAGTTTCATTCAAGGAGATTCAACCGTGAGTCGCGTCGTCAACGAGCTCCGCCGCACCAACACCAGCGGCATCCCAGGCATCCGACTGCGCGCGCGCCGCACGCGCACCGGCATGCCTCGACTTTTCGTCGACGTGAGCTGGTGGGCCGACGGCGTCAAGCGGTCGACCAGCTTCCCCGCGGATCGCGCGCCCGTCACCGCGGTCGATCGCGCGATGTTCGTGCGCGCGCAGATGGTTGGCATCACGTACAAGATCACCGCGCGTCAGGCGTGGAATCGCATCAAGCAGGCGGCTCTCTGATGGGCCACTACAAGCTATTGCACAAGGCCACGAACCGCGAGATCCGCGGCGGCGCGCGGCTCGCAATGAAGACGATTCAGGACGTGCTCGACGATCGCCGCAGCGAGATCCGGCAGGTCGACATCGCGCAGGATCACGACACCGCCAAAATCCAGACGTCGCCGCCGTACGGCGCTTTCGACAGGATCGCGCCAACCGGCCACACCACGGTCACGATCACGCTGAAGGTCTTCCGGAAGGCGAAGTCGAAATGAAGATGACCGCGACCATCTCCGACTGCGGTCGCTTCCGCTGGACGCTCACGCGCGTATGGGACGATCGGCCGATGCTGCTGGTTGTCATGTTCAATCCATCGGACGCCGACCACGCCGTCAACGACAAGACCGTCACGCTGCTCACGCACATCGCCAGCCACAACGGCTACGGCGGCATCACCGTGGTCAATCTGTGCCCGCTTCGCAGTTCTACGACGGCGCGAGTATTCGAGTTCCTGAAAGCCATCAACAGCAGCACGCCGACGCCGGAATCGGACCAGGCGATGCGCGACAACTTCGACGTCGTCGAGACTGAGCTCGCTTCGTGCAGCGCCATCCTGACCGGGTGGGGCTCGATGGGATGGCGCGCTGAGAACTGGTACCTGCGAGTCGACGAGTTGATCCGCGCTGCGGCCGCCGAAGGCAAGCCCGTGTACCGGCTCGGCGCATGCCAGAACGGTCACCCCATGCATCCGCTCGCTCGCGGCAAGCACAAGATTCCGAAGACCGCGAAGCTTCAGCCATGGACCGCCTCGTGAGGTTCCTGTGCTTCTCCTGCGATCAGCCGCGTGACGTGGCTGGCCGGCGCGTACGCCTGACCGCGGCCGGCCAGCGCGTCTTCATCTGTTGCGCGTGCGCCGTGATCGACAACAAGCAGGTCGCGCTGCTCGAAGCCGCGCTGGCCGACAGTGAGTTCGATCACGAGCCGATGCGTCATGCCGTGCGGAAGGCCACCGGCCACGACCCCGTTGCGGCTCGCGCGCTCGCGACGATGCCTGACCTGCAGGCAGCCTTCGCTGCATCAAAGAAGGGCTCCCGATGACATTCGAAGACGACTTCCTGATCTTCGTTCTCCCGAGCGGCGGTAAGAAGCGACTGCGATGCAGTGAGCTCGGCATTCAATGGCCGCCGCCGGGGACGATTCGCATCCGCGGCTTCGAGCCGCCGTTCACAGACATCGACTTCAAGCTGCTGACGATGTCGACGATCACCGATGAGCAGCGCGCGAGCATGACGCACGTGTGCCGCGGCGCGCAGTACGTTTGCGGCGTCGGCGGAGTTCAATGAGATGCCGACCTACCGTCACGGCTCGGGCTTCATGCACCTCAAGATGACGAACACCGCGAAGCGTCCCGCGCCGGCACCGTGCTGCGCGCGCATTCCGCGCGGCTCGCCGGCCATCGGTGCGACCATGCGGTGTTGCGCGATTAGCTCGGTCCTATGCGACCACGTGCTGCTGGATGGCAGCACCTGCGACGCGCCGCTGTGCGTCGATCACGCGCATGAGATCGAGCACGACAAGCATCTGTGCCCGACGCACCTCGCGGAGCGGCGCGACAACGAACCGGAGTTGTTCTGATGAACGTCGGAGATTTGAAGAAACTGCTCAACGAGCACCCTAACGAGATGGAAGTCGTCGTCGACGTTTTCAGTGACTACGCCGTTGTTGATGGCTTGACCGTCATCAAAGCGGTGCCGCAGACGGGCGGCTGGGTTATGCGCAGTCACTCGACGATGAGCGCTGACAACAAGGCCAGCGAGAAGACCTATTTGCACTTGGATCCAGGATGATGTCCTACGACCACAAGAACCTGGCCGACACCGTCCACGCGACGACGGTCTACGAGACGCTGCGCTGCGAGGTCGGAAGCGAGCCGAGCGTCTGGACTGCACGCTACAACACCAACCTGATCCCGTATCACCGGTGGAGCGACCACTGCGGTGGCCTCAAGGGCGGCGTCTGCCAGAACTGCGGCAAGACGCTGAAGGAGGTGCGCGTGCGCATCAACCCGAAGACCGGCGAGCCCGTGCGCAAGCCCAGCCGCATCGCGCGCGAGATCTCGCAGATGCGGGCTGACATGCCGCCGGTCGTATTCGTGAACAGGAGGCAGTCTTGAGCGTATCAATGATCGTGACGTGCGTCGCGATCGGCCTGGACGTCCTCGTGATCGTGTGCGCGAGCATGTCGATCTGGCATGCACATCGCGCCACGAAGCTCGCACGGATCGCGCTGCAGGCCAATATCGATCGGATTGAATGGATCAAAGCCCATGGCCTGGACTGAAGGCACGATCGGCGCGGCGCTCGCGCGACAGACATTCAAGCGCGGCCTCGTCGTCGTGCCGAACTGCACGTGGACGGGTCACGAGTGCGACCTGCTCGTCGTCACCGAGAAACTCATGCTGGTCGACGTCGAGGTGAAGATCTCGCGGGCCGATCTGAAGGCCGACGCACGCAAGGACAAATGGTGGAAGCGCACGGCCTCGTGGCGCGTTGGCGAGACGCGGCCGGATCCTGTGCACCGCGACTGGCCGCCGAAGGTGTGGAAGCACTACGTGGCCATGCCGCGAGCCATCTGGAAGCCCGAGCTCATCGATGCGCTGGCGTCGCCGGCGAGCGGTGTGATCCTGCTGGGCACCGTGCGCGATCCAGACCAGTTCGTCGTCGAGCTCATCCGGCGGGCAAAGGCGAACCCCGAAGCCAAGCCGATCGGCGCCGGCAGCGTGGCCGACATCGCGCGCCTGGCCAGCCTTCGAATGTGGGACAGCTTCCGCGTCGTCGAATCCATGAACATGGCAGAGCGTGGCCGCCGCGAGGCCGCTGCTTTGGCCGACACCGCAAGCATTACTAAACCTTGACTCCATAGACTCATGGCTGATTGGGTCCCTTTGCCAGAGTACCTGCGACGCACCGGCGAGACGGCCGAGGCCGTCGACTCGCGTCTCCGCCGCGGGTACTGGTTGAAGGGCGTGCATGCCAGAAAGCCGGAAGGCGCCAAGGATCTATGGATCAACGAACGAGCGGTGGACGACTGGGCGGCGGGGGTAAAGCCAACGCTCCAGCACGGAAACGGAAAGTGATTGGAGTCACGCCGATCACGCGCAAGACGAAGCAGATCTACCAGATCGCCTTCAGCTTCATGGGCGTGCAGTGCCGCGAGGTGGTCGACCTCGAGCACAGCAAGGCGAACGAAGCGTGGTGCGAGCGCCGGCGCGCGGCAATCCTCACGATGATCGAAAAGACCCAGTTCGACTACGCCAGGGAATTCCCGATGTCAAAGCGCGCCGCCGTCTTCGGGCACGGCGTCGGCAAGACGGCGCTGCTCAAGGACTTGCTCGAGGCCTACCGTGACCGCGTCAAGCGGACGTTCGAGCCGTCGACGTTCGCCGGGACCAAGACGGCGATCGACAATGTCCTGGTGCCAGCCTTCGGCCACAAGCGCATCACCGAACTGAAGCGAAGCGACATCCGCGATTGGGTCAACAAGCAGACCTGCAGCCTGAAGCGGATCAACAACCTGTTGCTGCCGCTGCGCGCCGTCCTGAACGAGGCCGTCGGCGACGAGATCATCAAAGGCAACCCGCTGCTCGGCCTGAAGATCGCGCCCTTGCTCCCCGTGGCACAGCGGTCGACGGGCTACGACGCGCAGCCCTATGGCGAGTCGGAGGTGGTCAAGCTTCTTTCCAACGTCGCCGAGCCCGAGCGCTTCGCCTTCCAACTGTGGGCCTATACCGGCCTGCGAACCGGCGAGCTGATCGGCCTGCGATGGACGCGCGTCGACCTCGAGGCGAGCACCATCCACATCCAGGAGACGACGACAGCGGGCGAAGACAAGGCGCGGCCGAAGACCCCGGCGGGCGTGCGCACGATCCTTCTGCTGCCGGCGGCGCGCGAGGCCATCGATCTCTTGCGCGCGCACACGCTGCTCGCCGGCGACCGCGTCTCAGTGAACCCGCGTGGCACGCGCGACGACGGCGCTTGGGACGACAGGCGCCTGGCCGAGGTCTGGCGAAAGGCGCACAAGGGCACGGGAATCGCGTACCGGAGCCCGTACCAGCTGCGGCACACATTTGCTTCGAACCTGCTGAGCCAGGGCGAGAACCCGGCCCACATCTCGAACCTGCTGGGCCACAAGAACATCGAGATGGTGACCCGCACGTACGGGCGCTGGATCAGCGAAGGCGAGAAGCTCGGATTCGACCGGCCGGCCCGGCGATACGGAGGATCTCGGCTCTGGACTACGGTCGCATGTGAGAAAGATGTGAATTCGTAGCCGGGTTTGGGACGGGTCGCTGACGGCTGTTTTGCGTCTGACGCCCGGTAAGGCGGGGCAATTTGATGGTGGGCGGTGAGGGTTTCGAACCCCGAATCCAACTTCGTCGCTTTGCCCCTGTGTTCCACGTGGAGCCGCGGGACCGCATGTGAGAAACGTGTGAATCCTGCTGCCTCCGCAAACAGGAGGACAAGGGCATGAATCTGGATCCTACTACCGGCCTGAAGTGGCTGGAACCGAGGCGGCTGGCGGAGCTGCTGCTACAGCTGCCGGAAGGCACACAGGTGTGTGTCAATCAGATCGGCAATCTGTTCATCGCCGACGAGAATGGGAAGCCGTACGGCTTCATCGACTTCTCGGGTGCCGGCAGCGTCGAACGTCCGTTCGATGGCGCGGCGCCAGAAGGAGAGAAATGACCTATCCGACGCGCGAGCCTTTGCCGCACGAGTTCATGTTTCGATTCGACGGCGACACCATCCATACCGGCTACGGTTTCCTGGTGTCCAGGGAGCGGGCAATCACGTCGATCGAGGCGACGGCGATTGACGGCGCGAAGACGCCAGACGAGGTTCGCCTGCTCGGCTTTCGAGCGCCCGGGAGGGGACGCGCGCTATGGGTGAGCCAAGACGGACTTGTCGAGATCCACGCCTGGACCGAGCGACTGCGCACCGGGGCGCAACTGCCCCGGCCGCAGCGGAAGCCCTGACGGGCAAGTGGCCGGCCCATTGCGGGCCGGCCAGGTCGATCAGATCAACGCCGGCGGGCGTCCCACGCTCGCTGCTCGTCTTCCAGGCCCAGGAGGCAGGCGGCCTGAAGCGGGCTCACCCAGCTCGAACTCGACGCGTCCGTGCTGATGGCGGCCAGCGCGCGCACGGCGCGCCGCGCACCGCCGCGCAGCGCATAGGTCTCGACGGGGCCGAGGATGATGCGCGCGCCGCGGATCACACGGAACGCCCACTGGCCGTTCTTGGCGGCGAAGATCTCGACCTTGAGCCTGGCGCTCACGGCGCCGGCGGCGCGGCCTTGCCGGCGTCGATCGCGGCCTGCAGCGCGGCGCGCGCGGCGTCGTCGCCGGCGAACAGCGTGTCGAGCTCGGCGTCGGTGACGTCGCGGCCTTCGCTGTGCGCGGCGGTGAGGAGCTTCGAGACGGCGGCGATTTTATCGCTGTACTGGAGAAGCAGGCTGACGAGGATGAGGGCGTTGTTCATTTCACACCTCCTTGCTTGGTGACGAGGTAGGCCTGCAAGGCCCGGAGCGCGGCGGACGCGACCTCCAGGCGCGTGTTGGCTGTGGTGAGGTCGGTAGCCGACATGCCGCGCGCGACGTTCAAGCCCTCACGGGCAACGTCAGCTTGGGCCTGGATGTTCTGGGCGTCGGCGACGCTGATCTTTCCGGCCTGCAGGAGAGTGGTCGCGGTGTTGCGCGCCTCGGTGACGCTGGCCACGCCGACGGCGAGCTTCTGGTTGAACGTGTCGGGCGTCGGCGCACCGAGCGCGGCGCAACCGACGACGATGGCGGCGACCAATGCGAAGAACGCGAGTTGAATGGAAAAGCGGAAGTGCTTCATGGAATTGCCTTTCGGGCGGTTGGGGAACTTGAACGGCCGCGCGTCGACTGCTTGAAACGACGCGCGCGGCGGCGCGCTGGCGCTGGCTCTCACGAGCAGGCCGGTCACGAGGAAGTTGAATCAGGGAGCGCGGCGAACTAGAATCGCGGCACCATGCAAAGGGCCGACATCACACGCAGCGATACCCGGATCACCAGATCCACGGACACGCGCGCGTCGGCCGCACCTGCCCGAACGCCGTCCAGGCGAAATTGACCGCATGCCCGTTGGCATGTAGCTCAGTCGGTAGAGCGTTCCCCTGTTAAGGGATTGGTCACAGGTTCGAGCCCTGTCTTGCCAGCCACCATCTCGCCGCGTTAGCTCAGTGGTAGAGCAGCGTCCTTGTAACTCGTTGGTCCGGGGTCCGATTCCTCGACGCGGCACCACACATGCGCCCGTAGCTCAACGGATCAGAGCAGCCGTTTTCTAGGCGGTAGGTTCGGGGTTCGAATCCCTGCGGGCGCACCAGCAGTGCACTTACCTCGCTGCAAACTTGCTGCATAATTGCGCGCATCATGACCCGCTCCCACCTGACCGCCCGAATTCAGATCGTCGTCACCTGGCGACAGTGAATCTTCTGGGGCGTAGCTCAGTTGGTAGAGCAGCGGGTTTTGATCCCGCGTGTCGCACGTTCGAATCGTGCCGCCCTTGCCAGTACAGCGCAGCGGGCTAGCTCAGTCGGTTAGAGCGCCGGGCAGATAACCCGTAGGTCATTCGTTCGAATCGAATGCTCGCTACCACTTCATTGGGGCCTCTGGTCTAGCGGAACGATGCCGGTCTCCAAAACCGTGCGACGGGAGTTCGAATCTCTCGGGGCCCGCCACCTACGAACCACCGGGACGATTGCGCATCGTCTTGCCGTCGCGGTGAATCTCGATGCCGGGCCGCGCGCCAGGCGCTGGCCGCCAATGCGCCGGGTTCTCGTACTCATCGTCAGCGATCTTCGTCGCCGGCGGGACTGCGGCCGGCGGATAGCGTCTGTAGCTGCCGTCGGAATGCCTGAAGATGGCCATGATTGCCTCGCTCAGAAATCTTCGGTTGCCTCGCGCCAGGGCGGAAGGTCCACGGTCTTGTCGGCGAGCGCGTGCGTGCAGTCTTGGAGAAACCGGATGCGGCCGTCTGTGACATAGGAATGGCATACCTCATGCACGTCGAATGGCAGTTCCTCGTGCGTCATGTAGCGCCCGTGCTCGGCGTAGAAGGCGAAGTTGCGCAAGCACGCCGCCTCGCTCAGGTACTCATAGCGCACCAGAATCGATGGCCTGAAAGTCGGCTTGTCGGCGTCGCCGTTCCATGTCCAACGCGGCCCAGCGCCGGCGCCGTGTTTGATGCCGTGCGCGCCGTCGCAGCCCGGGCACCAGAACAGCAGCATGCCGTCCTCCGCGTTGCGAAGGACGGCGCTCAGCTGGCCCACGATCAGCCCAGCGCGCCGAGCGATCGGCCTGCCAGTTCGGTGAGCTTCTTGCGATCAAGCAGGCCGAGTTGCTTGCCCTGCACGGCCTTCGTGACCTTCTCGACGCTGTCGATCGCGCTGTCCGGGATCCGCTTCTCCCACCAAAGCACGCCGCAGCGCATGGCCCCGTCTGGGCTGGCCAGCAACTCGGGGTGCTGCAACAGCGGAAGCCCGGTGAGCGTCTCGAGCAGCGCATAGTTGTCGCGACCCGTGATCATCGGGATGCCGCGGCCGATGTAGCGCGCGCCGTCGCCGGGCTGCGTGTTACCGAGGCGGCCACCGTAAGTCTTGTTGGCCAAGGCCTCGGGGTTGTACGCATACGGCATGGCATCGGCGATCGTCGGGAAGCGCTCGGGCCAGACCTCGGTCAATCGCTTCGCGCTGTAGTTCAAGTTCTCCTCGAGGTGCTCGAGCAGCTGCGTCTCATGGAGAACCTGGCCGACGAAATCGTCGAGCTCGCGCGCGCCCAGGTTGAACGACACGGGTTGCACGCGCGCCTCGAAGATCTTCGCCCATTGCACCGCGGTGGTGAAGCGAACGGTACAGCTGGTCAGTACGTGCAACCACTGCGCGGATGTGATCATTTCGTTGCCACCACTTCGACAGTGGTTGGCGCCACATCCACAGCAGGTGCAGGTGCAGGCGCGGGGGCGATCGGCGGCGGATCCGGCGGCGGAGTCGAGGCCAGTGCGGTGATTGCCTTGTCCTGCTGCTGGGCATTGAGCTCATCCTTGCGCGCCGAACCCTGCGAGCTCCCGAGGTAGTAGCCGACGGCGAGGATCACCAGGTTGACGAGGGTCTGCGTCAGCGCATCGCCAGGTGGCTTGTATCCGGGCAGCACCGACGGCGCCACCAGCATGAACGTGAAGTTGGCAATCAGCAGGAGCGCGATCAGCCCTTGCATGAAGGCCTTGGGGACCGTGATTTTTGGCAGTTCCATGACGCGCTTCCTCAGTTGCCGATGTAGTTCGGGCCCATCCACGACGCCGGCAGTTCGGTGTTCGTGTCGGTACCCGTGGAGATCGCGCCGCCGCCGACCACGGTGTTGCCGCGCGTCGTGATGCGGCGGCCGACGTAGACGAAGTCCCTCGACGTGTTCTTGCCGCGCGCGAACCGGTTGTTCTCGACGACGACGTCTTCGACGCCCTCGCCCACCGTGTTGTTCTGCGGACCGACCTCGACCGTCCACGCGTTGTTGTCCGCTGCGTTGCCGAACAGGTTGTTGCCGATCACGATCTGGCTCGACGCCCAGGTGCCGCGTCCCGAGCTATCGGCGATCAACGTGTCGGAGTACGGCAGCACGCCATTCGAATGCAGCTTGAGCGCCAGGCGGATGCCGTCGGCGCTGATGCCCTGCAGTTCGTTGTGCGAGATCACGCCCTTGTTCAGACCGCTGAAGCGCGCGCTGTGCATCTGGTACTTGCCGAAGCGGTTGCCCAGCATCGCGATGCGCGAGCCCTCGCCCCAGAATCCAGCAACGCCTGTGGCGGTGTCGGTGCCAAGCGCGTTGTTTTCGACGAGGAAGATCTGGTGCGCGTTGTAGAACGCGCTCTGCGGGACGGTGCGGTACGGGTCGCCTCGGTACCAGTAGTCGACCTCGCCGATCGACAGCGGAATGCCGCCGCTGTTCGGCGTCAGGTGCACGTCGTTGCGCAGGATCAACACGCGGTTGCCGAGGCTCTGCGAGATCTGGTTCGAGACGTTCAGGTCCATCACCGTCACATCGGACGGGAAGGCCGTCGTGGTCGGACGCCAGTTGCCGATGCCGACCGAGGCCACGACGGGCTTCGCGCCGGATCCGTAGCTTCCAACCTGCACGCCGATGTTGCCGTCGAGCAGCTGGATGTCGCCGAACTTCTCGCCGGTGTGCAGCAGCACGCGCTTGCCAGCCCACGGCAGCGCCGGAAGGGCGGTGACTTGCGCGGCACCCGCCGGGCAGTCCGTGTAGTCCTTGGCCGGGCTCACGCACACGGTCTTCGTGCCGGCGTACGTCACGTTGGCGTCGGCCACCGTGATGGTCACGGACACGCCGTTGACCACAGGCTTGAACGCGCCTGGCACCATGTAGACGTGCGCCGCGATCGGGCCGCCAAGTTCCGTGTTCTTCGACTTGCCGCTGATCGCCCACGCGCCGGAGTTCGGATCACCGAAGTCGAAGCTGTACGTCGCGCGGAAGTCGCCCATCGCGGTGGCATCGAACAGGACAGCGCAAGGCGCGGTGCAGCTCGTGCGGTTCACCTGCAAGCCGTTGACCGGCCCGGGGATCGGATCGGGCAGCGGAGTCGGCGTCGGATCAACCGGCGGATCTACAGGAGTCGGCGACACGCCGCCGAGCTGGTCGCATTCCTTGACGACATTGACCGCGGGGTCAGAGCCGAAGAATGTGTTCGTGCACTGCACGGTGCCCGAGAGCGTCTTCGTGATCCACGCCGAGCCGGCGCCGAAGCGCACGCTCGAGGCCGTGGCAACGTTGAACGATCCGCCCTCGCTGGCCATCTTCGCCCAGGTCTGAGCCACCACTGCGGTGCAAGCGCCGGACGGAGCCGCGGCGGGAGTCCACGCGCCGGCAACCCATGCGTTGCTCACCAGGCTGTAGGTGCGCGTCTGCGACCACGAGCCGGTCGTGCCGCTCGGGCAGGCGACGGTCTGCGTGTCGTCAGCGGGCTTCGGCGGAACCGGTGTCACGCAGGCGCCGGCGGGCGCCGCGCTTGGCGTCCAGTCGCCGGCGACCCACTTGCCGTTCGACAGGAAGTAGGTGCGGACCTGCGTCCAGCTGCCGACTAGCGGCGACGTGCACGCGACGGTCTGCGTTTCCGCCGCCGGCTGTGGCGGGATCGTCGGAGCCTTGTATGTGACGGCGAAGATCAGATCGGTGCGGCACCGATAGTTCACCTTTGCCACGATCTTCCTCGCTTCAGCGTCGACTTCGGCAGCAGCCCAGCAAGCCTCCTTGGTCGCGTAGCCGGTCTGCACGTTGGTCGCGCTACGCATCAGCGTCCACGTGCCCGTCGGCAGCGGCGCGACGGTTGTGTCCGCGGCCGCCGTGCCGGCGGCAAGCAGCAGAGTCAATAGCAGGTGCTTCATGAGTGGTCCTCTAGGGGTTTTGTTTTCCGAACACGGCGCCAACGCGCGCCGCCAATCCATCGCTGAATGCATCGGCCCAGCGATCCGCGAGCTTTGCCCCGCTCCAGCTGGCGAGAGCGATGCACAGCGCTTCAAGGTGACTGTTGAAGTCGAGCCATTCGCATACGAAGAAGGCGAGCACTCCGATAAACATGGCGCCAGCCATATGGCATAGAGCGAAGAGCCACCACGGGATCAACTGCCGATCCGACATGTCGACGACCTCGCCAGTGGAGACGCGCGCCGCGGCCTCAAGGCTCTTGCGAACGCGATGCAGGAGAGCTACCAGTCCGCTGACAAACGACAGCGTCAGCAACGAAAACCAGTCGGCGAACGTGACGCCGCTCAACGTGGCGCCGAGACTCTGCGCAGCGGCAAGCGCGGTGATCGGCCATAGCAACAAGACGAGCGTCCTGATCATTGCGACGGCGTCGGATCGGAGGAAGAACTTGGCCTTGTGCTTCTTACTCATCGCCGAGTGCCGCCGGAATGGTTGGGTTGATCGAAGTCGACGGATCCAAGATCACCGGCTTGTATTCGTAGAAGAGATCCAGGAACGCAATGGCAGCACACCGGGCCGCGTACCAGAAGAAGACGGCGGCAATCCAAAAGCCTGACCCGTACTTGACGATCACGAACGCCATGCCGCCGTAGGTAATGGCAATGGCCATCCAAATTCCACGGCGTCGTCCGAGCGTTCGTCGCAGCGTGAATCGCTGCGGTAGGATGTCGTTGACGACGGTGTCGAGCAGCGCGATCACGCTGAGCGCGAACAGCGTGAGCATGCAAAGCCGCGCCCAGAATCCTCCGATGCGCAGCATGATGTAGCTGAGACTCGACGGCTCGAAGTACGCGACACCGACAGCGAGGAACGACAGACCCGTCAAGAACAGGCGATCGGTGACTTGGCGCTTCATGGTCAGGCCACCGTGAAACCGAGAGCATCGGCAGCGAACGTCAGCGGCACGCCAACGACGATTGACTTGACCATCGGCGTATACGTACCGCTTACATACTGGCCGAGCGCGCGTTGCCAGAGGAGGTTGCCTCCCGAACTCGCATCGTAGAAGCCGGTCCAGCCAATGTCTCCCCATGGACCTGTGGGATTTGCGAAAGCGCGCACTGCGTTGTTGCTGATGCGCCCCGAACTGCCATCGCTGGCCGACGTAGTGCCGGCCCCCTGCGTTCCGCTCAGCGCGTCCAGGCTCGACTCGAGATCGAGGCGCGCGTAGCCGACGCCACCGCCAACCTCTGTGCCGCCACCAACATTTGACGGTGCCGCGGTGAAGGCGGCCTGCCACACCGTGGTCGGATAGTCATACGTGGCGCCGCGTAAGATCTTGTCAATCAGCTTGTTGCAGAGGTAGTCGGACATGCCGTTCACCAGACCCAGCTCGAAGACCAACTGGCCGACAGCGATCTGAATGTCAACGTCCGCACCAGTCACGACAGGCGCGCCGAGCGCGGCGACGAACCAGCAGTCGCCTGCCCCGCTGTCGTCGAAGAACCCGACATGTGTCACGGTGCCGACGGCCGAAGCCGCAGTGCCCATGTCGATCAGCACGTTGTTGCTGCTTCGGTGGCTGGTGCCGTTGCTAGCCAACGTCGTACCGGCGCCCTGAGTTCCGCTCCAGTTCGGCAGGCTGCGAGCCATCTCGAATCTCTCGATGCCGGTTCCGACCACCTCGGTAGTGGAGCCGTCGATCGCCTCACTCAGCGGAGCCACGTACCAGCTGCTGGGTAGAGTGAGGCCTTGGCCGCGGAGGAAATCTGCGAGGTTGTTCTCGCCGATATCAGTGAACAGACTCATGTGATTTCCTCAATCTCCAGCGCAATGACTATTGGCTTCAGAAGCCAATGCCACTCGCCCAGACCGTCATGCCAAAGGTTTGCGACTCTTGAACGGCACCGGTGGCGATCTCGCGGATCGTCACCTGCAGCGGGATGCGCACGCCGTCCACTCCGACGACGCCCTCGCCGCCGCCATTGGTGCCGTTGCAGTACCAAGACCGCTCGGTGTCGAGGCTCAGCCATGTGTTGATGGCGGAGCCGAAGACGGATGGATTCGCCCAGGCCGGCGGCGCGACCATGACTTCGAAGCGAGCGGCGTCTGTCACCTCGACCGGTACCAGCGCCCACTCGGAGACGACGTCATGCGTGTCGGGCTCGTCGTTCCGCACCTGCGTGATCGACATCGTCCCGTTGTTGCGCATCGTGAACTCGACCTTGATGCCGCCGCCGCCGATCGCCTGGCCGTCGACGAGCTCGTGAGCCGTGAGCCTGATGAGGATGAGGGTATCGCCGCCGCCGTCACCGCCGCCGGCGTCGTCACCGTCGTCGACGGGATCCTGGATCTCACCGGGCCCAGGCAGCAGGTGCAGGTCCGCCGTGTGCACGCGCTCGTCGTCAATGAATCCCGTGATCTCAAAGAGCTGCGCGCCCTCTTCACCGTCATCCGCGTCGCTCTTGCCGCCGTCAGCGATTGACGTGATGCGCGCCATCTGGTCGAGATGGCCAAGAAAGAACTTCGGACGGTCGCGCGTGCCGTCGTCGAGGATGATTTCGAAGTCAGGCGCTGACGGCAGTTGGACCTCACGTGTCGTCAGGCCCGGCGTGACTTCGACGGCATCGGTGAGGCTGCCGTCGTCACGCATGAGTGTCAAAAAGCTCGAGCCGCTGCCGGCGAAGTCGGCGGGTTCCGATAGACCCATGACCAAAGTCTCTGGGTTCCAGAAGGTGACGTCGCCGCTCTGACCGAAACCGCCGACCTCGGGCTGCCATCGCAGCGGGTCCATGTAGGCCAGGACCATGCCCTCCATCGTCGTCGTGCAACTCACGGTGCGCGTGCGCAGCATCATCGCGGCTGCCTGGAACAATCCCTCACGCTCGGCGTGAATAGCGCCTTGAATGCCGTCGATCCGGTCAAAGATCGGCCGCGACATGATGGGTAGCGCGGGGTCGTGGCGCGGGTCACCGGGGTCTCTCACCGTGAATCCAGGGCAAGGGCAATCGACGGTGTCGACGTCCCACGAGACGTTGCTCTTGAACTCGATGACGTAGCCGTCGGAGACGTTCAGACCCGGCGTGGTTTCATCGCAAGCCATGGTGCCGGGCAGCGTGTTGCGCGGCGAGAACGCGGTCTTCGGCAGCGTCTGCAGATCGTCACGCGCAATCGTGTTGATGCCGAAGCGACGGAAGCAGCGCGCGCGGCCGGCGCGCGCGATCAGTTGCGCCGCGTCCCAGGCATTCATCGACTTGTCGAAGGTGTAGTCGAAGCGGTCCTGCCGGGCATCGCACACCAGCGACCATTCGTACAGGCCTTGCAGGTCGATGCGCTCGTCGGGCAGGCCTTCGCCCCAGTTTGGATCGGTCCACAAGTCGGCGAGATACCAGGCCGGGTTGCGTGTCGCCGTGTAGCTGTCGTATTCGCCGCCAAAGCACGACCACCCGGTGTCCGGATGCCATGTCCGCGCATAGCCCTGGTTGATGATGGCGAAGTCGCGCTGCGCCTGGCCGCTGAGTTGCTCGCTTGCGCGCATCACGATCTCGTAGTGCGCGCAGTGCTGCTGCAGCGGCGCGCCATCCTGGAGATATGCGCGTAGCCCAATCCATTGCAGCGCGTTGCGCGTGTTGGGATTCGTGTCCTTGATGTCGGTGCGCACGGCTCGCACTTCGACGCGTGCCGGCGTCGTCAACGTGTATGTCGACGTCCAGCGTTGTGGCGTGTTGGTGTTGCCTGTGCGCTCTTCGTCGCCTAGCACAACCCATGTTGTCAAAGGCCGCGCATAGTTGTCGATCTCGCGCGCTTCGATGCGCCAGCTGATCGTGATCGGCTTGGGCTGACCTGCGTCTTCGCCAACGGTTTCTGTTGTGCCGAGGCCCTGGGTCGCGGCCATGTCGATACCGATCCTCACAGCCTTGCGTCGTGGCTGCGATGCAACGTAGCCGCCGATATACCGACCGTCGCTCTCCATCTCGAGGCCAGCGACTTCCGTCGAGGTCGTGACGTTGCACAGCGCGCGATGCGGCTGCTCACCGGGTTTTAGATAGTTGCTTTCGAGGATGTCCTGGAAGTGAGTGGCCGGCGTCTTCCCGATCAGTACGCGACGCGGATCGTTCCTGCCCATGCCAACCGCGAAGACGACGAAGTAGTACTGGTCGGCGTCGATGTCGCGGCCTTCGCCGTCCTTCTTGCCGGATGGAAGAAACTCGTAGTAGGGCTGCGCAGCGAACGGCGGCGTGATCTTGTTGAGGCCGCAGTTGCGCCAGATTGGCTGGTCGAGTCGAGCCTGATTGCCGTCAAGGCTGGTGCTGAAGACACCGTTGGCGGCATCGAGCTGCTGCAGGTTCCGTTGGGTCGGCGGAACGAAGATGTTGAACGCCACCATCGCTGCCGCGGCATACGGAGCGAACGCCGGGTAAGCGATCGATACGATGACCGCCGCGATTTGAAGCAACGTGCGGCCGTCTTCCTTGTCCTGCGGGATCTCGTGCCAAGTGACGATGTCGCCGGGTCGCGTCTTGGCGTTCTGCCAGTTCAGGCCGCGCCGCGCCGCGCGGCCGAGATAGCGCCGCGCGTCATCGGCGCGGCCTTTGCGATTCATCTGCTGGTAGTGCTTGAACTGCCGGCCGGTGACGGGGTACAGCGGCTCGCCATTGCGATAGCAGCGCAACGCCCCCTTTGCCTCTGGCTTCAAGCTGGCCAGCGATACGCCGACCGGCACGGGGTGCATGTCGATCTCGCGCAGGTCGAGCAGCGGGTTGCGGGACACACCCATCACGGGCTGCTGCAGGCCGAACACGCGCGCGCTCAAGCGCGCCTCCAGAATTCGAGATCGCTGTAGCCGCCGCTCGTGAACTCGGCGACGGTCTGGAAGACGACGGCCCCAACGGGGCCGCTCGAACTCATGTGACCGTCAGCATGGAGAACGCCAAGGCGGCGGCCATCGTGAACTATATAGCCGCAATGACGGGCACCGTCGCGTCGACGCGCGAGGATGATGTCGTCCTCTCGCGGCTCGCCGTCTACCCGAGACCACCCGAGGTCGCGGACGGCCTCCATGATGGCCGCTTGGTTGTCGTCACCGATGACCAGATCCGGCATCCGTGCGGCCAGGCGAATCTGGCAGAGTCGTTGTACTAGACCCCAGCAGTAGTAGGCGAGCGGGCCGCAGGCAGCGCTCCGCCAGGGCTTGCCGACGTAGGCAGCAGCCCAATGCAATGTCACAGAGGTCATTTCATCAGGCCCGGGTACTCGAACCGATTGAAGGTTGTCTTCGGCACGTCGACGTTCGCCGGCTCGCCATAGCTGGCCGTGATGACGACGGCGGCGTCTTGCAGCCGGACGTTGCTGATGTACATGACGGTCGGCGGCAGCACGGCGGGACCGCCGGTGTCGTCAGATGCATATAGGCGCTCGGTCACGACCCACGGATCAAGTGAACCGCGCGTCTTGTCCATCTCTTTGGCCATGAGGCCGGCGACGTTGTCAAGGCTCAGCGAGACGTTCGGAGACGCTGCAGCGGCGCTCTGCTCGGGCTTGCCGACTGTGACCGGCAACGCTTCCCACAGCACCTCTTCATTCGCATCGGCTGGGGCGCCTGGCTCGATCGTTGCCAAAAGATTCTGCTCGTCGGCGACGTATCGATGTCGCCCGCTCAACGGGTGATAGATCTCGAAGGCGCTCAGCAGTGCTCTTTCCAGGGGCACAGTCACGACGCCCTCGAGGAGCTCCCAGCTGAGCTGGGCGCCGCGTTCTGCTGGTTGGTACGTTGGCATTTTTCGTTCAGTACGTTCGTGCCGGCTATCCGCCAGCGCCACCGCTGCCGTAGATCTCGGTGAGGCCTGAGCCACGCACTTCCACCGACGCGCGCACGTTCCATCCGACGCTGGGGAAATAGACCGGGTAACTCGGCTGACCAACGAAGCGCCGCACTCCCGGTCCGCCCTGGGGTTGTGCCCACATCGCGGTGAACCATGCGCCGGCCAGGACGAGCGGTGTCTCCAGCCACGTCGTGAAGACCGCGAGCTCGTCGTGCGTGTAGATGAAGTCCAGGTCCTGGATCGCGTGGCGATCGCGCTGCATCGGTCGCAACTGGCGAGGGCCAGGCAGACTCGATAGCATGCGACGCTCTATCGGTGAGAAAGGCGCGGTTCTCGGCCCCGGCAGATTCGTCGGGTACACAAGAAGGTCGGCCATGGTCAGATCAGGCGCTGCATCACAGGGACGCCCGCTTGCCGGTGACGGTGACGATGAGGCCTTTGGCGCCGGTGCCGGCGGAGTCGATGTCGAAGGCGATCAGATCGTCTTCGTTCCACGTGGTCAGCAGGTACGACGGCGACGTCGGCGATCCAGACACGCTGGACACGTCACCCTGGTGAACCGCCAGCTTCGCGTTGAGCATCGTGGCGCCGTTCTTGTTCATGTCGACTACGACGTCGCCACCAGATGACGCGACGAGCAGCGATGCGCGGACCTTGACATCGACAGCGTCGAACGGCGGCCGCCAGTAGCCGACGGAGGTTCCCGCGGTCAGGGATGTCGTCAGATCCGACAGCGGAATCCGCTCGGAGAAGGGCTGGAACTCCCATGCGAAATCGCCGTTCTCGTCGACGACAAGCGATTTGCCTTCCTCGCCATCCGGATCCGGGAAGATGCCGGGCGCAAGCGGCACTCGGGCAGACCCACCTGGCGACCCCGGAATTTCAATCTCGAAGAGCGTGCTACGCGCGAGCGGCAGTGCCGCCGGCGTGAGATCTCCAATCGTCAAGCTCATGTGATGCTCACCGCGTGATGCGGGTCTCCCCGCTGGTAGTGGTTCGGAGTTCGCCGGAGGACGTCCCACGCAAGGTCGGGCCGACGAACTGTTGCTTGAGTTCGGCAACGAACTCGACGGCCGCGTATGCCGTTATGACCGCGCTCGCCGTAGCGCGCAGCGCCACTTCGAACTCGACTCGCGCGCTCGTACTCACTGGACCTTCGAGGCCGCCACCGCAACTCAGAAAGAGATCGCCGTTGACTCGCCAGTGCTTGGAGTTGAGCGGCGTATAGACCAGCGGCCCGACCCACGTCGCCCGCCACCACGTGAGACCACGTCCGCCGATACGCGCGATGCGCGCTGCGAATGGCTCGACACCAACTCGCAAGGAGCCTTCGTGCCAGGCTTCGATCGCCTGGACCTTGTTGGCATCGACGAACCACGAAACCGCCACGGTCCGTGGCGCGATCGTGCGCGTCCGGATCCGCCGCATGTGACCGGTTCCCATCGCGACATCGCGGTACACCGAGCGCAGCTGCTGCGCATGCCCGTTCTCCAGAAACACCGGAGTTCCGGCTGGCGCCAGCAGTTCCGGAAGGCATGGGCTGCCCGACCCGCCGCCGGTTCCTGAGACGAAGTCCCAAGCGAAGTTCCCGTATGAGCCGCCCTCGGCCATCACGATCCGCAAGTGGCCATCCAGCGGAACACCGTCCACCGTCGCCGTCAAGTTCAGTGTTCCGATGAACAGGGTGTAGTTGTCGTCATCGGGACCCGTGTGAATGCGGATCGGTCCTGCGTTCTCTCCGAGCGGGTAGTTGATGAACGGCGCTGGGTCGGCAACAACAGGCACCCACTCCGTACTCCACACGACCGTCTCTGTCGTCACGTCGGCGACGCCCGCATAGAAGTCAGCGAGGCTCGTGTCGATCTCTCCGGGGGCCCCAGAGTTCGACGGTGAAAAGTTAGCGGAGTTGCCGAGATCGTCCGGTGGTTCGAACTTCGGCCTCGGATTGCCGTAGTACCAGCCGAGCGCGAAGCTCATGTTCGATTCCTATGCGCCCACGTCGCGCTTTGAATCATGCCGATCAGGATCGACGGGTGCCGGCTCAGGCCGGTATTGCGCCGATGCCAGATGTAGCCGACTTCCGGGATGTAGGTGGCACCACCTTTCGCGACTTCGAAGAAGAGCAGGTTCTCGACCGCGTACGTCCCGCGCGGAATCACGCTGGACGCGCGGAGTGCCGCCTCAGTTCTGCAGACCGCCAGGTGGTGGATCAGCATGCGGTTCGCGATGAACTTGTCCGCTGAATAGTCGCTCGACTTGCGAACGATGAAGCCGCCGCTCTCGTGAGCGATCTTCTCGTCGGTGTAGGCGATCGGCGTTCCGGCGGTCTTGCACAGATCGAGCACGCGCAGGTAGTCGGGCGGCAGTTCGTCGTCGTCGTCAAGGAAGAAGAACCACTCGGTGTCCACGCGCTGCAGCGCGGCCAGGCGCGCATCGAGCAGGCCGGCGGCATCGCCAAAACGGCCCACATGCGTCAGGACTCGGACGCCGTCGATGCTGCGCCGCGCGCGCTGAAGCGACGCGGACAGAATCACTGCCGTCACATCCGAATTCTTCATAACCTACCCGCGCTTCGGGTTGCGACGAGCCACGCCGAACTTGCTCTGCATCGTCTGGCTCATCGGGCCGCCGGTCCCGATGTCGTCACGAAAGGCGCCGATCACGATCTTCTTGAGCCGCCTGCCGTCGGCACCCGTCGTGGTCGATGAACTCTCCACGTTCACCGGCGCGCCGTTGTTGACGATCTGGATCTGATCCCCGCCACTCGAGGAGCCTCGGCCGCCGGCGGCCGGGTTGTACTTCGCCGGCGTCACGCTCTCGCCTTTGTGCAGCGTCGCCTTGAAGCCGTCGTAGGGCACGTAGTTCGTGCCGTTCGCCAACCCGTAGGCGGGATAGCCCGCGTTGACGCCACCGACGTCGCTGACACCGCTGCCACTTCCTGACGCACCGGCGATCTGCTTGAAGAGATCGGCTTCGCCCCCGCTCTGCGAAGCGATCAACTGCAGCGCATACGCCGCCGCCTGCGCGGCGGCCGTCATCGACGTCAGCGCCGAAGTCGCGGTGTTCGTCACCGTGGTCTGCGTGACCGTGCTGCTCACGACACTGCCAAGACTGCTTTGCAGCGCGTCAAAGGCTTCGCTGGCCGTCTGCGAATCCTTGGCCGGCGAGTAGCCGGCGCCTGCCACATCGATGCCGGCGCCCGCCTGCGCGCTCGGCGTGCCGAGTCGCAGGAAGGCACCGATGCCATCGCCGTCGACAAGCTTGCGCAGGCCGCCTTTCAGCGCGGCCTCGAGCGGCTCGCTGATGAAGGTCTTCGTCAGCGTGGTCTGCACGGTCTTGCCGAGCGTCTTGATGGCGTCGTTGCCGGTCAGCGCGCCACTGGCGATCGAATCGAAGGTGCCGCGGAACGACGACGCCATCTCGTCGGCGCCGCTGCGCAGCCGCGTGATCGCCGGGTCGACGGCGTCGGCCGCCTTGGCGTACTGCAGCGCCAGGTCCTCGGCATACGTCTTGATCTTCGGGTCCGTCGACGCGTCGGCCAGCTCACGCGCCTTGTCAGCGAGTTCGCCGAGTTGCACCAGCGCCGCGGCGCGTAGCTGGTAGATGCCGGTGTCGCGCTCGATCAGGTTGTCGCCGGCCTGTGTAGAGCGCAGCGTGAACGTCTCCTCGGCGCGTGCCGCCTCGGACGTGGCCACACTGAGCTTGCGCTGGATCTCCGCGAGTTGGTTCGCCGCGGCGATCGCACGCGTCTGGCGCCCTACGTCGTTCTCGGTGATCTGGCCGCCGGATTGACGCGCGAACTGTTTCGCGTTCTGCTCGGTGATCGCGGCGCGGATGCGCGCGGCGCCTTCCTCGTCGCCTTCGAGTTGGAGCAGCTGGGCGCGATAGTCCTGGACGCGATCGCCGAGCGCCTTGAACGCCGCGGCCTCCTCGAGCGACGACAGCGTCGCGGCCTGCGCGGCCTCGCGTTGAACCTTGACCGACTTCGCCACGGTGTCGTTCAACTGCGTCTGCAACTCGATCTTCTGGTGGGGATCCTTGAAGGCGCCCTTCTCGAGTTCAACCTCAAGCCGCGCCTGCTCGTCGACGAGCGCGTCGAGTTCATTCTGCACGCCGCGCGCCGTGATCTGGCGACGCTCGTCGTAGTAGGCCTGCAGCGAGACATTGCCGCCAGCGTAGATCGCCGCGAGCGCCTGCTGATTGAACTGCAGCAGATCCTTCTGCTGCTCGAGGTTGTCCTTCGAGAACTTCAGGTCCTGCGCGAGCAGAGCCTTGCGCTGCGCATCGCTCTCGTTGATGCCCTGGCTGTCGGTGAACTTCTTCTTCAAGCCCTTCAAGGCCTCGGCCTGGGCTTCAGGCGAGTACGGGTTCCCGATGCGCTCGGCGTCGGCGAATTGCGACTGCAGCTTCTTGAGCTCGCTCTGGTAGGCGGTGACACCCTTCGCCTCATCCTGGTACTGCTTGACCAAGGCCTTGCCGTCGATGACGCGCTGCGTGATGGCGGCGTTCTCGGCGGTGCGCAGCACCGCGCTGTCCTGCGCGATCTTCAGGCGCTTAAGTTCGACGGCTTCTTCAGACTTGCCAGCGGCCAGCCCCGCGACGCGCGCGCGCTCGGCGGGATCATTGGCTGGGTCGTCTTGCGCGCGCAGCGCTGGCGCCGACGAGAACGCCGGGTTGCCGGCACGGCCATCGGTCAGGCGCCTGCTGAGCGCGGCCGCCGCGTCTTCGGCGCGCTTGATCTTGTCCTCGATCGTCTCCGAGCGGCCGACATCGAAGGCTGCATCCCAGAACGAGTTCCAGCCGCCCTTGACGGCCTTGAGCGTCTTCTCGATCGTGCCAAGGTTCTGGTCGAGGGTCGTGAAGCGCTTGTTCAGCGCGTCGTAGACGATGGCCTGCGCATCGGCGGCGCGCCCCTGGTCCTGCAGGCTCTTGATCTGGTCGTACTGCGCGGCGCTGATGAAGTTCAGCTGGCGGTTGTGCTCGGCGGCCCACTTGGCCACGTCCTGGCCCATGCCGGCGTAGTCCGCCGCGACCTCCTTGGCGCTCTTGCCCGTGGCCTCGCCGTACTTTGCCGCGGCTGCCGTGGCCGACTCGAGCACCTGCGGGCCGACCTGGCCGGTACTGATCAGCGCCTG